>JACCEC010203602.1_pt1 | contig 24757 bp, 36 predicted proteins | sample 7450121 | NCBI WGS metagenome assembly JACCEC01 (sample SAMN15323455, study PRJNA562643) | freshwater metagenome | isolation source: river surface water | place: USA:Blue River Watershed | collected 2017-08-18 | reverse complement strand
GCGCTAGCAGCCCCATTATAGCAGGATCCAGCGGCCTTGTCAATAGGAAAAAACGCCGTCCGAAAAATAATTTTCGCCCAGGCGCGGCATGGAACAAAACGGGAACAAAAATTTCGGCGCCCGCAGGGCATTTTAACAAGAAATTTTTTCGTTGTCAAGCGAAAAAATGCAGCCGGACAAAAAAAAATCCGCCCCGTTTTACTTGGGGCGGATCCAGTTTTACTTGGGGATTAGTCCGGCTTTACTTGGGCCGGAACCAATCCTTGACCTGATAGTCGCGCCAATTGTAGGCCGGAGCGTCGAATAGTTCGCTTGTCTTAGTATTGCGAAGAATAGTTTTAAGAATAGGCAGTTCATAATCGCGCACATCCTCGAAAGCGGTGTGCGGCTCGTCGTCAAGTGACGGATTATTTAGAACAAATCGCGCCATGATTTCGGCATTAGTATGATAAGACATATTGCCATGCTTAGTTGGAGCATTGAAGCCGACAGTCTCAAGCACAAATTGACGATAAGCCTTTGTTTTTGCATACTTATTTGCGGCAACGTGCCACAGGCAAAAGCTCTTTTCAAACATTTCTACGTCAATGCCTGAATTGCCCAATTTGTTCTTGTCAAAAGCCCAATTATAGGCGGTGACAATCGGGCTATACTTGCCGTTTACCTTGGCAAGCCAGCGATTGATTGCCGGAACCGATCCAAGCATCCGGCGGCCATCGGAAAGCATCGCGTCATAAGCGGCATATCGGGCTGGCAGATTGCGCGCGCCCCAAAGCGGGTCGGCAGATTGATCGTGGAAAAGCGCGTTGCCTTCCCGATCAAGGTAAAAATCGCGCACAAGCAAAGCGGCAGAGTGCAGGATTTCGCCCTTGCGATTCGTGACAACAGCCCCAAAATCGGCCACAGTGCCGTTAACGGTGGTTTCCGTGTCGATGATGAGAAAGTGTTGTGCCTTAGCCATTTTTCGTTTCCTTTGTCGTTGCTGACTCATTTCTTCTAGTCGAACCGCGCCCATCCGTCAAACAGTTTTTTAAAAAATGCGACGAACCGTTCATCGCATTTTTTCATTTTTCCTATTGACAGCCCATACGCGCGCGTGCTATTATGGAAGTAGCGTGCAAAATTTCGGCGCATTTGGCGCCAGGGTGTGTTACCGTAGTAACACACCCCTTGCCTTACCTTTCTGGATCCAGCCGGAAAGAATCGCCCCTATCTAGTAGGTCAAGCAAAGCGGCCAATTCATCGCTTTGCGTTTCGCTTAGGTCGCAATGGCAAAGCATTTCTTCCAATTCATCCCCCAAAAAATCGAGCGTTTCTTTTGATAAAGTCAATTGCATTTTATTCAATCCTTATAGCTTAGACGGCATTTCGCCAGTTTCTTCCAAGTAATCGCCAATCCAATTAGCATAGCCTTCAATTGTTTCTAGTGTCGCTGGCATATGCGGAATTAAATCGTCAATATCAATAGTGTGATCTTGGAGTATTAAGCGGGAGTCTAAATAGAGTCCCGCCCAATTGTCACAATAAACAACAGTAACGTGTCGCATTTTATTTCCCCAGTATTTGAATTAACAGGCCAATAGCAGACCATGGCATACAAATAATAAGTATAATGGCAATAATTGCTGCAAGAATCTTGGAAGTCTCTTTTATGAGATTGCCTAGGCCGCTGAATTTAATAAAAAAGTAAAGAAACCAAGTAATAGCGGCAAACAGTGGGTAATTCATAAGTAATTCCTTATGCCAGAGGGAAAACAATAATTGCGAGAAGAACAGAATTAAGCATAAAGCCAATCCCATTGCTTACAATATAAAGCATATCTTTCTGATATACAGCGCGCCACAAGTAAAGCGCCAATCCAGCCCAAGTCAAAAGCACCATTGAAAGCGGTGGCATTGTCGTGCTATAGCCCATAATCTTGCCAACAGTCGTCGGCACAGTGTTGCTATGCAGCATGACCATTGCCAGCCAGCCAGCGATTTCGGGGGCGGCCATGCCGCGAACCTTATTGATAATCTTTTGCATTTGATTGCCTTTCGTTTCGTGTTTCGTTCCCATGTCCCTTTCTAGGCTTGTGCCGCGCTTAGGTCAACAAAAAAATTCAAAAATGCGACGAACCGTTCATCGCATTTTTATTTTTTTCGCTTGACAGCCGGAAAAAAATCTGCTAAAATCGGCGCCTCCGGCCCCAATTTTCGGCGCCCATCGCCCCATTATAGCATGGCGGCCTGGGCCTTGTCAATAGGAAAAATTGCGAAAAACAAAAAAAAATGGCCGGATTTACCGGCCATAATCGCAAAGGGATCTTTGGGAGTGATAACGATTCTCAATAAAGTGACCGCCTTGTGCCTCGCATTTTTCACGCAAGCTAGAATTATTATATTGCGAAAGTCCTACGGATAGAACCAAAAGAAAGAAACAAAAAATTCCAATAACAGTATAAGCGGCGATTTGCTTTAGCATTTCTTTGCCTTTGCAAGTAGTGGCGGGGATTGCTCCCCGCCTATTCTTGGTTAAGCCGAGAGCTTTTCCCGCAAGATTTGCAGAACCAGCTTAGGGGCCTTTTCCAGACCGTCAAGCGATTTGCCGACAATCGCGGCAATATCGGAAACAATCGCTTCCTTGGATTCGATTTTACCGCCAGTCTTGGAAACCTTTTCAGCGGCCTTATAAATACCCATCCGAACCGCCTTAGCGCGAATCGACCGAACATCCTTGCCAAACTTGGCAGCGAATTCGAGAGCCTTAGCGTTGTCAATTACGCCAGCGGCAGCCAGTTCAGCTTCCTGCGATTCCGAGTAGTTCTTGACAGTTTCAACCTTAGCCATGATTTATTCTCCTAGTATCGCGAGAGGCCCATCCCCTCTTGATGAAACCAGTATACGGATTTTTGAGAGCCGTGCAAGAGAAAAAAACACGATAGGCCGATTTTTGCGACGAACCGTTCGTCTCATTTTTGCATTTTTTCGCTTGACAGCCGCATGGAAACCTGCTATAATTTCGGCGCGCCTGACGGCGCCTTGGCGCAAAATGGGCATCAGCCCATTTTAACATATCGGGCCAGGTCCTGTCAAATAAAAAAAGGGGCTTTCGCCCCTTTTTCTTTAAGCTGCAATCTTGCGATTGATCTTTGTTGCATCATAGCAATGAATGCCGATCGACCGCATCGCCTCGATAACCTTAAGGTTATCGTCAAACATGATTGCCTTAGCATCAGCCGCGCAATTGAAACCTTCACCAATGAAATAGGTTTCAAGCAAGCGAATCTTAAGCGAGGCATCGCTTTCCATATTGCCAATTTCCCGATGCAGCAAAGCATCATATGCAAGGCGATTGATTGCGAGGAAAAGCTTGTCAGCCGGTTGAATTGCCCGCGCCGTGCAAACGACAATCTTGTGACCAGCGGCCATGATTGCGCGCATTGAAGCGGCAAGCGGCAAAAGCGAATCGGCCAGAATCTTGTCAGCCGTGTTGTTCGCAAACCAATGGTCAAGATCCAGCGAGCCATCGGCCTTAGTCGCTTGGCGGTGAGTCGAGTCGATGACCGTGCCGTCCAGATCAAAAATTACATAAGCCATTTTGTTTCCTTTCGTTTCCATGAACAATCTTTAGCCTATCTTGCGCCCTAGTGTCAACAAAATAAATCGACATAATCGAAAATTTTTCCTCTTGACAAATGTTGTGCGACCTGTCAAAATCGGCGCCAATTGGGGCTTTGTTTCCAAAGCCCCATTGTCGTCATCCTGTATATTTGACCGAGAAGAAAGATCCAGAGGTTGCCCAATAATAGGCATCCGGTTCATTAATCCGCATGAACGTATTAACGTCAATCTGGATAGGCTCACCGGCATATTCAGATCGTGCAATTCTTTCCAGTTGGTCAAGCCAGCGATGCGAATTAGCGGCATCCTTTACCAGAGCGTCAAAAGGATTGCAGTCAAACATAGCGTAATCCTGCTTCGCTGCATAGGCCATAATGCTTTCTTCATTGAAGCTAAAGCGAGCCTTGGGCAGAATGAAAAGGCGATACCAACGGCGGGTTGTCATCCTTTCTTTTTCCTGCGAAACGAATCGGTCCATTCGTTCGGCCATGTGCCTTGCCGCTTGATTGTCAATTTCCTCGCGGCAATTGCCAATCATTTCGAGAAGCGATGCCTTAGTGACAGGAACCAAACCTTTCATAGCTTTAACCTTTCGTGTTGATAGGATTACATTACGCCGTAGCCTTGCCCCTGTCAAGCCCTATTTTTCAACAAATTTATTTTCTTTTGCTATTGACAACGCATATGTGGGTGTGCTATAATCGGCGCCAATTGGCGGTCTATGCGACCGCCAATCCAAACGCCTCTAATGCTTCCTCTCCATATTCATTCTCGATTGCTTCAATGGTGGCTTCCATTGGAGTCATGCCCGATTCATACATTGACCAATAATCTTGATCCGGCCAGCTATCCCTATCCATTGCCGTTGCGTTAATGAAACAACGGTCGACCGCTTCGAGCCAATTTTCAAAAGTCATGCGTCAATCCTTTCGCGCTTATAGATGATGAAATCAGATTCTTTTGCCGATGGATCCCAGGTCAATTCCTTGGCGATATATTCCTTGGCTTCCTCTAGTGTCTTGTAAGTGACATATTCGTTCCATGTCACATTGCGCACCATGTAGTCAATCATATTCTTAATCCTTAGCTAAAGGCCTGCACCATCATGCCGCCGATATATGTAGTGCCACAAAACATAATCGCAGTCAAGCCCATAAATGTCGTCATTTTCTTGTCATCGCTAAAGCGCATCATGCAATAGATCGAATAGAGAACGCCCACGATTGAAACGATATAGACCATGACAGCAACCGCATAATCGACTTGTGAGTAGTATTCCATGACCTTAGTCCTTCCGTTCTTGATGAACAATCTTTAGCCCCTGCCCTATGCCCTGTCAATAGGAAATTTTTCACAAAAAAAGAAATTTTTCCTATTGACATTACATTTGAGCAGTGCTATAGTAGGGCGGTTCCGAGACTAGTTGAATTCCAGCACGCTCGGACTACTCCGCACGTACCACTTTGGGTAAAAATTGCCAACAAGGTGCCAAGAAACCCGCCCAACGCCGCCCCCAACGTAGCCCCAAACTTGCCCAAAATCGGCCCCACCCCCACTACAAACTTACGTGGATTTAAAAAATCGCGTCGCAAAAACCAAACATTAGGCGAGCCGCGTCTTATACTTGTCCGAGCTTACAGCGACGCTGCTATGGCCTACCAGGATCTGATAAGCCGCTTCTAGTTCCGACTCATCGTATACCGCTTCTAGTGACATACCCGCTGGATACATCCAATTGTCTGATCCGAAGCGATAATACTCATCGCCTTTCCACTCTAGAATCTCGAAAGTGCCTTTGTATAGTTTAATCATTTAACTTCTCGAACTCTAGAGTCGTTGTCTTTAGAAGTCTACCCTTGCCATCACAACTACGGCATTCCTTAACGATTACGTCGTACTCGCCTCTGTGATAATCTGTCGTTTCGTGCAGAAAAAGCTTCCCATACCCTTCACAGGTTGAGCAGAGAATAACTTTAGTTTCACGCATTGATGAAGCTTCGTAGAAGCTCGCGCATCTGACGCTCCTGCTTCCAGATGAGGTCGTCGACCTCCCACTTCTGTTTTGGCGTTAAGGTTTGCTCAATCGTACGATCACATCCATCTAGTCGTAGCTGCCCGTGCACGATATACTTCTCATGATTGATACAGGCAATGTCTAGCCATTCATTGTCCAAGAATATACTCCTTTACTTGTTCCCAGAATAGTTTAGCATCTTCTGAGATATTTTCTGATAGTCCGGTTACTTCGCCCGTCTCGCAGTGAATCTTGACGTTGCCGAAGTTGATGTATGTTGGTTTAAGATTGGTTGGAACGATGTCGTGTGTTGGGTAGTCTTTTGGCAGTTTATTCATAGAACATTCTCTGCTCGATGCCCTTAGCGGTCTTGAGCGCCTCGTCGAAGTCGCGATCATATAGCTGATACTGTAGCTTAGCGAGATCTGAGCGAAACTCTCCGAAAATGAACTCGGTAATTGCTCGCTTGAGAATTCGTACAGCCTCTTCCCGCTGAGAGACGTTGTCTTCTTCGATTCGTACAGTATGTCCGAACTTGACACCTATGAAGTACTCCGCTAGATAGGGATTATCTAATGGCTGGTGATACTTCATTTCAGTGGATAGTAGGGCGTAGGAAGGCTCCTGCATATAACGCTTGCCGGTAGCATCGGCCTGTATCTTGTCAATAATATGTGACATTAGTACTTACTCTTTTCGTGTGCAGTTTTCCATTCGGAATCTGCGGAATATGTAACTGGCATCATCGGACAGTGACTCTGTGAGCAGACGTAACCCATGAAACCAGAGAAGTCGATACCGCACTTAGAGCAGCGTGGACCTGTCCATTGCTTAGGTGCAACTCTGTCACTCATTCCATCCCGATATCCGTCTCGGTATCCTCTTTCGTAGTCTGTTCTTTGATTGGTACTGTTTTCCATAATTTTCTCGGATTTCCACAAATAAGACAGCGGGGATTACCGCAGTCTAGGGCGTGCTTCTTTCTAAATTTGCCCGGAATAATGTTTAGTAGTTTATGAAGCTTAGCAAGTCTTAGTTGTCGTTTGACGGCACGTGCCGATCTAGCACGGCGATCACCTCTGCCCATGCTTCCTCCCATTCTTCGTTAATATCGACTAGAGGCATAAGAGCCTCGGAGATTTTCTTGAGTATGCTTACGGGGTTCTGATCTGTTTCCATTTTTTCAATATACACAGTTTGAAGCTCCAAGTCAAGATTAATTTTCGAAATACGTGAACGAGTCGGCCATACCGGCACCTAGTCTAAAAATAGCTTGACCCACAATCCCCTCACTGGTATAATGCAAATTATGCGAAAGTTACTAACATTATTCGCTCTATTTTTTACAACTCCAGCATACGCGGAAGAGTGGAAAGACTTAGAGATTACCTATCAAGCGTTGAACGCGATAGATACTATTCAAACTGTCTCGTGTCTAGAAGCCAATAGATGTGTAGAGAAGAATCCTATTTTTGGCTCTCACCCAAAAACATCTACACTAGTAATAGCAAAGGTAGCCGGAGGAATAGGCCACTATATTATTACTAAGGAATTAGTCAAAAGATTTGGACCAGATTCAAGAGAAACTAAGATGTGGCTATACGCCTCTATAGGAATACAGGGATCGGTCGTATTATGGAATTTTAAGGTTATTTTATGACACAATTAGCATTAACACCAGAATGTCTTGACATCGCAAACGCCTATCTAGAATATGGTTCAGCACAGGAAACTGCTAACCAGCTTCAAATTCCTGAATATCAAGTTATTCAGTTGTTAGAGCGAAAGGATGTGAAAGACTATATAACGGGCGTCTACCTCGATAGGGGCTTTAGAAATAGACACAAATTAGGTCAGGTATTAGACCGGATGATTGATGCCAAACTAGAAGAGGCAGAAGAGTCTGGAATGTATACCTCAAAAGATCTATTAGAATTGTTACAGTTTGCCCATAAGATAAGAATGGACGAGCTGAAGCAAGAAAATGGTAATGGAGGCCCCACAGTTAATATTGCTAACTTTGGCCAAGGAAACTATGGACAGTTGATGGAGAGACTCCTATCAAATGATAAGGGAACTAAATAGGGCATTTAGCGCACTAGTAAACTCCTTGTCCGCAAAGCCGCTAGCTACTATAATAGCATTATTTATAATGTTAATATCATATATAGGTGTAAAAAGCTATACAACATTAGAAAAAATGGTAACTAGCCCTGACGAAGAAGCAGCTAGATTCGAGGCTCAGTTAACGAGCTCGGATATTATTAATGGGGCACTAGAAAAACTAAGAGTGGATCTAAATGCGGATAATGTTATTATCAGGCAGTTCCACAATGGAAAGCACGATCTAACAGGAATTCCGTTCACCGGAGTAGCTACCACATATTACTCGGATCCATTAGACAATGATGGTCACGAGCTTATGACGGATGAGCCCATTTCGGCAATGAACAAAAGTTTACGTCAGGTATGGCAGCGTATAGACAAGCCAGAGTGCATAGTGATATACACACCAGTAGATTCTTCTACTAGAAAATATTTTAAGGCACACAACATAAGCAGAGGAGTGGTATGTCCACTAGTAAATTTACTGAACTATCCAATAGGTGTTATGATCGTTGGATTCTCAGAAAGCAGCACAGTTAGTGATCAGAGAGCGATAAGTCAGACCTCCATGATTGCGAAACGTGTTACAGGATACCTAAACGATGGTTACTGAATATATTAAGCGCAAGCAAAAAATGGGATATGATAATGACGGAACCCTAGTGTATAAGATCCCACTAGATCAAGATGCTCCGGTACAGGAAGAAGCAGCTCCAGTACAAGAAGAAGTATCAGAAGCTTCTTCACAAGCAGAACCAACAGTAGCTTCAATAGAGCCTGAAATAGTAGAATAATGGGACTACTAGACCTAGAGACTAATGAGCGTAAAAATCTGTCTCTATGGATGATGTTTGGAGGAGCAATCGTATTTACTATATTTGCAGCGATAGGTCTATGGCTTGTCTCAGCAAACTTAAAATACGTCTTCCTATTGGCAGTTATTGCTCACATACAAATAATAACTATTATGACAGGTTTTATAGCTCAATTAGTTAAGAGAAGAATAACAGCAGGAAAAGAGGGTATAACAATTTCTGATGCAGAAGTTGACCATAACCCAGGGGCAAATAATGTTTAAATTAAGTCAGCGCTCCTTAGACAGACTAGCGGGAGTAAACCCAAAACTAGTTGCTGTTGTTAAGAGAGCAATCCAATTAAGTACCGTAGACTTCGGGGTATCAGAAGGGCTAAGAACTCTAGAAACCCAAAGAAAGTATGTAGCTGCTGGCAAGTCCCAAACTATGAATAGCAAGCACTTAGAAGGTAAAGCGGTAGACTTAGTAGCCTATGTAGAAGGTAACGTATCATGGGAACTAGATTTGTATGATAATATTGCCGATGCTATGGCTAAGGCCGCAAAAGAGGTCGGACTATCAATCAAGTGGGGTGCAGCATGGAATGTTCCAGATATTACTAAGTGGAACGGAACAATGCAGGCAGCCACAAACCACTACATAGACGCTAGACGAAAGGAAGGTAAGAGGCCCTTTATTGACGGCCCGCACTTCGAAATCTCGTAAGGAGAAATAATATGAGAATTAATAAAGAAGGTGCTCCAACAGTGAGCAACCCAGCAAAGCCATATAATCCAGGTGGACCAGCACCAACAGTAGGCACAAATCCAGGCAAAAAGCCCGCTCCAGTAAATCCAGGCGGAGCAGTATAAGGAGCCTACTATGGAATATGGCGTAGGCGTTAGAAGACGCCGTAGACGTAGAGGCGAATTAATGGCTAAGAGACTTCTTCTTAGCGGATATGCCCTAGCTGCTAACAGCCCGGAAGGAACAGTAGTAGGTAACGTCACAAATAAAATAGCTGGCAGTACCTTATCACTGATAGATAATGCTGGCGGAATAATAAAACTAGTTGATACGGCTATTCAGGCCGGAGCCGTAGCTTCAATAGCTGGAACATATCTCATTAATGTCAAGGAACAGAATGGGATGGCAAGTCAGATAACTCAAATTGAGATTACCGTAACATGATCGTAAGTAGAGCAGACATCCCTACGGATGTAATCGTACAATATCCAAATGCATTTATGAGGGTTCCAATTGCAAACTATCTTAAAGAGCTAGAGGTTGATCCTCTACCATCCCAGATAGCTCTTGTAAATGGAATTAATAACCCAAAATATCGTTTTGGGTGCGCTGCTCTATCTCGTCGTCAAGGTAAAACTTATATAGCAAACGTTGTGGGCCAGGTAGTTTCACTAGTACCTGGCTCCAATGTGCTAATCATGGCACCTAACTATAATCTCTCTAGTATTTCATTCGATCTACAGAGAAGTTTAATCAAGCGATTTAACTTAGAAGTTGCCAAGGATAACGCGAAAGATAGAGTTATTGAGCTATCAAATGGGTCCACAGTAAGAATAGGATCAGTCAATCAGGTCGATAGCTGCGTAGGACGCTCCTACGATCTTATCATCTTTGATGAAGCTGCACTAACAGATGGAATGGAGGCATTCAACGTCTCACTACGTCCAACACTAGACAAGCCCAACGCTAAGGCATTGTTTATTTCGACTCCTCGTGGTAAGAATAACTGGTTCTCCAAACTATTCGACAGAGGATTCAGCGACGAGTTCCCACAGTGGTTCTCGGTAAAGGCAACCTGGCAGGATAATCCACGTATGACAGAAGAGGACGTTGCAGAAGCGCGTAAGTCAATGTCTGATGCCGAATTTAGGCAAGAATACGAGGCGGACTTCTCTATCTTTGAAGGTAAGATATGGCAAGTTAAAGATGAATGCATCAAAGAATCAAAGGATCTAAATCTCAAGAAGTGCGATGTTTTCGCAGGACTCGACTTAGGATTCAGAGATCCAACAGCATTCGTAGTTATTGCATATAACTGGGAGGATGAAAAGTTTTACATATTAGATGAGTATCTAAATAATGAAGAAGTTACTTCCGGACATGCAAAGAATATCAAAGAGTTAATGGATAAGTGGAATATCGACTATATCTACATAGATTCGGCCAACCAGCAGCAAAGATATGACTTCGCCCAAGAATATGATATTCCGACTATGAACGCAAAGAAGTCCGTACTGGACGGTATCGGATATGTCGCATCACTAGCAGATAACGACAAGATAATAGTTGATCCCCAACTAAGTCATGTACTACATGCTTTTGACCAATATCAGTGGGATCCAAATCAAAGTTTACAAAAAGAAAAGCCCCTACATAATGATGCGTCACATATGGCAGACGCTATTAGGTACGCGCTTTATAGCTATAAAACTAGCGCAGGAGGTTTTTAATGTACGTTATATATCAAGGCGAAAGCCTAGTTATCCCTGCCGTAGTAACTGGTACAAAGTCACTTATTTCAGGAGTAACAGCCGTTATAAAAGGCTCAAAAAGAGGAGAAGTTCCTCTAGAGTCAGATCCTGTACTTGCTACTTTTTTAGTAGCAGACTACACTAGCCCAGAGGTAGAGCAGGGCTATCTATTTACACTATCCAATACAAATACGCTAGAGCCGGGTATATACTATGTTAATTTTGAGTATGTAGTGAGTGGGCTATCATTTAAAGGTATACCTAAGAAGGTGACTATTAAGGAAAGTGTGATATGATAGAGCTATTGGATAGACTAGAACCCGCTGCAAAAATAGCGTGGACAACCTATGAAATCCCGGCACAAGTAGATTGGCTACACTCAGATAAGAGAGTACTAGAGAACCCAGATCAAATCTACCCATCTAGTGGTCCAAGCACTATAATCCCGCAGGCTATATTTACTATAGAAACCTATGAGTGGGAATTAGCGGAATGGTAATATGGCAACAGTAAGATTTTTTAAAGTACTTGTACTGCCAACAACACTGGTGCCAAATGCATTTTATTATGTTCAAAATGGCAGCTATGCTGAGCATTATCTCACAGACGATGATGGCATTGCAAAAAAAGTAGGCAATACAGAAATGATTGAGGAGTTAACTCAAAATATTAACGCTGGTTTCTTTACCTAACAGGGTATTTTCGTACCAAGCGTAATTTGCACCTTGACTTTATGCCCTCAAACTAATATAATTGCAAAAGAACAAAAGGAGACAAAAATGTCCGGATCAACTCTGCTTCGAGACCCTATCAAATATGTAAGGGATAGAGCAAAGTCTAGATATGAAAAAGGCTCTCAATGTGAAATTTGTGGGGCAACAGAATCTCTCGATTTTCATCACTACTATACAATGACTCCATTGTTTAATAAGTGGTGCAAGTCGAAGGGTTATACAGTTAAAACAGTAGATGACATCTTAAACATCAGAGACGAATTTATACTTGAAGAAGAAGATAAAGTCTACAATCAAACTGTAACGCTGTGCCACGACCATCACTTGAGGCTTCATAGTGTCTATGGTAAGGATCCAGCTCTTTTCACCGCTGAAAAGCAGATGAATTGGGTAAAGATCCAAAAGGAGAAATATGAAACTAGGAAGTTGGCTAGTTGAGAAACTAAATCCTGGTCAGCGCTGGATCTCCTATATGGAGCCACAAAGTCCTAGCACAGAGCCAGAACGCACTTATATTTACTACTACGAAAATCTTGAAATCGTAAACCGAGCAGTCAATATGATTATTGATGACGCAGCGGAGATAAATTTCAAGGTAGGCTCTGATAAAATCGGATTCCCTAAAATTAGCGGTATTAAAAAGAAAACAGTAGAAACACTATTAAACATTCAGCCAAATCCATTCCAGGATATTCACTCGTTTAGACGAAACCTGTTTATGGACTTGCTTATAGATGGAAACGCTTTCTTATACTGGGACGGACAATACCTATACCAGCTACCTGCTAATAAAGTAACGATCTACTCAGACGAACAAACCTACGTAGAGAAATATACGTTCCAAGGAACTATAGATTTCAAAGTAGAAGAAATTATTCATATCAAGGACAACAGCGCTATATCACTATACAGAGGCGCCTCTCGGTTAAAACCAGCTTTACGAACAATGAAGCTGATGAAAGCTATGAGAGATTTCCAAGATAACTTTTTCACTAACGGGGCAGTACCTGGTCTAGTAATTAGAAGCCCAGACGTACTTAGCCACCGTATTAAAGAAAGAATGAAAGAAGACTGGAGAACTTCGTACAGACCTCAGTCTGGCGGAAGAAGTCCATTAATTCTAGACGGCGGGATGGTGGTAGATCCACTAACCAACGTTAACTTCAAAGATTTAGACTTCGCTAGCTCAATAGAGACTAACGAAAAAATAATTTTAAAGGCTTTAGGCGTACCTCCTGTCCTAGTTGATAGTGGGAACAATGCTAATCTGAGACCGAACCACAGACTTTACTACTTAGAGACCATCATTCCTATTATTAAGAAGATGAACTCTGCATTTCAAATGTTCTTTGGGTTCGAGATTAAGGAAGACGTAGCTGGAATACCCGCGCTACAGCCAGAGCTAAGAGACGAAGCGGCTTTCTATTCAACACTAGTAAATGGAGGTATAATCACCCCTAATGAGGCTAGAGAAGGAATGGGAAGAGATCCACTACCTGGACATGAGGATATACGTATACCTCAAAATGTAGCGGGAAGTGCTATAGATCCTTCTAAGGGAGGCGCTACACCTCAAGATAATACAGGAAATGACTAATGACTACACGAACAAGTATCGTAGAGCAGATTAGTGAGTACTTTGCAAAAAAGGGTGCTCCAATGACTGCCGAAGAATACAAGAGCGCACCCGATGCTCCAATTAGATTTCAACTCGTAAAGAGACATATAGGATCTTGGTCACGTCTACTAAATATGGTAAGTAAGCTAAGCACTAAAGCGCTAGTAGCAGCACCTGTAGTAGAAGTAACTCCTGAACCAACACCAGAACCAAAACCAACCGCAGCGCCTGTTGAGCAGAAAGAGCCACCAGTAGTTCAAAAAACTAAGGGAGCTTAATATGGCTAAAGTAGGTGGAGAAGAGATTGATCTAACTCCGACCGATGGAATGGCCAAAGAAGCACAAAAAGCACTAGACTGGAGAAAAGAAGGATTCGATGGAGGTACTCCCGTGGGACTTGCAAGAGCTAGACAGCTCGTTAACAAACAAGAACTATCCCCAAGTACAGTACGTAGAATGCATAGTTTCTTTAGTCGGCACGAAGTAGATAAACAGGGAGAGGGATTTAAACCCGGAGAGCCTGGTTATCCATCCAACGGCAGAGTAGCTTGGGCACTTTGGGGAGGAGATCCCGGCCAGACATGGGCTAGAGCAAAAACAGAGACACTAGATCGTCTTGAAGGCAAAAGTATTGACTACACAAAGGACTATACTGCTGAAGAAGAAGATGATGAAGACGTAAATACAGAATTCGGGGCGGCTTGTCCAGCGGTTACACATGATGATGCTTTAAATATGGCAAATCATCTTGTAGCTATAAAGCAGGCTAATCTTGGCCCAGCGGATCCCGCAGCCCCTAGTGATGCATATTGGTCTTTTATGGCGGAAAAGTGGATGGTTTCTACAGACGAAGCCAGAGTTCGCCAATGCCAAAATTGTGAGTACTACAACAACTCACCAAAAGTTCTAGACTGTTTAAAGTCTTCTACTCTTAAGGCATCAGATCTTCCAGTTACTCCTAAATGGGCAGATGTTTCAGCGCCAAGTGGATATTGTACAAAATGGGATATTACCTGTACAAGTACAAGAACCTGCTTATCGTGGGAATCAGAAGCAGAGGAAGGACTAGATGATATGGATGACTCAGAAGAAAGAGGGAACGTAAACAAGCCACTAGGAGGCGGTCCAAACCTAGATGATACACTAGTGCCATTAAGTGCGGCAAAGCCCACAACAAAGATGTTCACACTAGACTCTTCTATAAAGGCCGTGGACACCAGTTCCGATGGAGAGCTAAAGATTGAAGGCTACGCAAGTACAACTGCAATCGATAGATCCTCTGACGTAATTTTAGCTAGCGCATGGACTAAGTCCGGCGGGCTAAGCAACTTCCAAAGAAATCCAATTTTACTATTTAACCATAATTACGATAAACCAATAGGTAAAGTAATAGCTATGGGAACTGATAGTAAAGGACTTAAAATTAACGGCGTAATTAGCAAAAGTGCTGGAGACGTCTATAATCTTGTGAAAGAAGGCGTGTTATCAACTTTTTCTGTAGGCTTTTTAATTAAAGACGCAGAATATGATAAACAAAACGATGGATTAGTTGTTAAAGACGCAGAACTTCTTGAAATATCAGTGGTATCAGTACCATGCAATCAAGACGCTACATTCTCTGTAGCTAAATCATTCGATAGTCAAAATGACTATTTAACTTTCAGAAAACAATTCGAAAATGCTCTAGGTGGTCAGCCTCTCGCTGAAACCGGAGGCTCATCAGAGGGCGCTGACACGGCGTCAAGGAAAATAAAAATGGACGAAGAAACAATTAACGCACAGATTCAGAAGGGCATCGCCGACGCGCTCGCAGCAAAGGCTGCTGCTGATGCCGCCGCCGCACAGAAGGCCGCTGAGGAAAAGGCAGCTACCGACAAGATGGTAGCCAAGGTTCTAGAGACAGCAGAAGAAAAGATCTATGCAGAACTAGAAAAGCGCTTCAAGGATGACACAACAGACCTAAACACAAAGCTAGAAGGTCTACGTGCAGAACTAGCAGAAAAGTCAACCGAACTACAGAACATTGCTAACAGCAAGAGAGTATTCGCTGATCGTGGCAACAACACAGATTGGAAAAAAGAATTCTCAGCTGATATGGACGATGCATTCCTACTAGGACGCATCACAGGCAAAGGCTACAACACAGACTTCGCTAAGCAGCTACTAGAAAAGGTAAACGCTCACTCATCAGTTCAGGTTTCAACCGATAACTTCGAGCGTGAAGTTTCAGTCAACATCGAACGCGAAATCCAGCTAGAACTAATTCTAGCTCCAATGTTCCGTGAAATCGCGATGAACTCAGCAAGCATGGTAATGCCAATCATGCCAGATGCTAGCTACGCTACAATCACATCAGCTGCCGCTCTTCCAGGAACAGCACCAGCCGGTACACTAGATTCACGTGGTACAGCTATTGGTTCAGAAGATGGTATTGCTCTAACCGAAATCGAACTACGCACAATCAAGATGATTGCTAAGAGCTACATCGGTAACGAAACAGAAGAAGATGCAATCATGCCAATTCTTCCACTAATTCGTGAAGGAATGATTCGTCAGCACGCTCGTGGTGTTGAAAACCTAATCCTTCTTGGTGGACACGCAGACGGCGCATATCCTTCAGTTTCAGCAACAGCTGCAACAGGTCTTCTAAAGTATGCCTCAACACAGAGCCGCACAGTAACCGCAGCCGGTACAGCAACTCCTCTAACAGCAGCTGCTCTACTAGGTCTACGTAAGCAGATGGGCAAGTATGGTCTACGTCCAAGCGACGTTGCATACATTGTTTCACAGCAGTGCTACTTCGAACTACTAGAAGATGCCGAATTCCAGGACTTCAACCTAGTTAACACACAGGCTACAAAGCTAACCGGTGAAGTAGGTCAGATCTTCGGATCATCAGTAATGGTTTGCGACGAATTCCCAGCCCCAGCCGCAGGTAAGTATCACGCTCTAGCAGTGAACACACGTAACTTCGTTGTTCCACGTCAGCGCGGAATCACCGTTGAAAGCCAGTATCTAGTTGAAGATCAGCACAAGGTACTTGCAACAACTCAGCGTCTTGGCTTCAAGGAAATCATTCCAAACGCTAAGTCAGTTATTGGTCTTAAGTACGCAGCTTCTTAATTCTAAATTAGCTGGAGAGGGGGTTGCTGCTACCAGCAGCCCCCTTTCTTATTAGGAGACACCATGGGAGCACCACTAGTAACCTTAGAAGACTATAAAACTTATAAGAAAATTACTAAAACAGATGCCGATGTTGAACTACAGTACATCATTGACTCTGTAAATGTTCTAGTAAGAACTTTCGTGGGTCACTCTATTATAGACTACTATAATACTGCTTATACCGAAAGCTTTAATATAAAGCAAGGACAAGCAGCTTTACAGCTAAATGAATGGCCCGTAAAAGAGATAGTAAGCGTAGAGACTAGACAAGATTATAATCAGCCCTACGTAGTAATGGACCCAACAGAATACTATATAGACAAAGATGTAGACTGCGTGTATATACACGGAAAGTCAAGTTACTGGCCAGAGGGCTATGGCGCCGCTAAGGTAACATACAAAGCTGGATACGCCTCAGTCCCTCTAGATTTAAGAATGGCTTGCCTGGATTTAGTGCATATGTACGCTAAAGAAGAGTACAAAGAAAAACGTTCGATTGGCAGCACATCAATTGATAATACAAGTAGCAAGGCGAGCTCACTAGCCACAGAGTGGCCTATTCATATTATTCGTGTACTAGATATGTACCGCAATGTATAGTAAAGTATCATGGGTAAAAAAGCTTTAGAAGATATAGCAGCAGCTATAGATAAAAAGATAGAACAAAATAAAGATAGTTACAGAGCGTTACTAAATACCTATAAGCACGTATATAGATTCTTCCCTTCACGAACCCTTGTAGATGTTAAATATCAGTTATCTAACGTGTTACAGTATTCTACTCTAAGCAAGGAGGATATTGACTCTGAGCTTGAAAAGATAGTAAACGAATACTGCAATCAATTGATGAAGAGCTTTAGTTCTTACTCAGGTAGAATTGTAAAGTGCACAGTAACTGGGCCCTATACAATAACAATAGAACCTTTACTGAAAAAAGTAACCAAGAGTGGCAAAGAGGAAGAAAGAGACGTTTTCGAGTTTATCAGAGATAGGAAAGCTGGAGTGCTAAAAGCTTATCTAAAGGATCCAGTAGTATCTCGTATATTTGGTGACTATGATAAGACAGACAGCTATACTAGATTGATGAAAATCAAAAATGACGAAACTCTGTTAAATAGGCTTTCGACTAAAAATAAAAATACTAATTCCTATGTATATAATGCACTAGACTCGGCCATTAAAGGGTACATATTAAAAGATAAAGAAGGAAATATCCGCAGAGACGACGGACTAGCCATGCGAGGCGGTGGATTTACTAATTTGGGCCACGAAAAAATGGCAGCAGTTGGTAAGAGATTACGTAGCGCCGCAGCTGAAGACTTCCTTGCCGGTACTGATGTTCTTGAGAATATACTTACAGAGAACAAAATAAAAGTAACCGTTAGTAGATATGTTCCAGCCCTTAAAAAGACGCTGAGAAATAAGTTTATATCTAAGTTCACAGCTAAGATTGAGCTTTTTGAAGAGTCGCAGAGAAAAAACTTCGGAGACTCCGCAGAAGAGAAAAAGCAATTAAATGCTCTAGGGGCTGAGGTAAAGGAATTTCTAAGTAAATTAAGCTGGGCCGAACAAGAGGGTTCCTCCAGTCCCTCAGATATTGTAATAGACAATATAAGGGAAGAACTGGAAGAGGGTTTTCGTAAGATTAAAAATAAGAATAATGTGAGGCGAAGACATAGAGGAAATACTAAGTTAAAAATAGCTAATTCTTCTGGAAAAAAGGAATCTACGCCAAAAGTTAAGAAAAGCTCGTCTACTTCAAAAAATAAGAGGAATAAAATTACGGCTCCTGGAGGATCTTCCCGAGAAACCGCTACTATGGTAGCCCCTCAGCGTCCTAACTGGTCGTCTCTAATTAGTATAATTAATCAGAAACTACCAGAGCAAGTAGCTAGGAATATGGGCGCGCCTGGATTAGTATATAGAACTGGACGTTTTGCAAATAGTACAAAAATAGTAAGCGTAGAGACAACTAGGGACGGGAGTCCAAGTATTGTATTTGACTATCAAAGAGACCCTTATGATGTTTTTGATAGACGACTAGGCAGAAGCCCATGGAATACACCAGCTAGAGATCCGCGCGCTTTAGTAGATAAGTCTGTACGAGAAATAGTACAGCAACTGGCAATTGGTAGATTCTATACAAGGAGAGCCTAATGATTACAAATAGAACCCGTAGAGGCTCGATCGTCGAAGCTCTTACGGATAAGCTAAAGTCTATTAGCTATGCTAATGGCTATTCAACAGATTTAGGTGAACAAGCATATCCTAAAATGAGGTTCTGGGATGAAATTCAAGAATTTCCATGTCTTTGCTTGGTTGCCGGAGGAGAATCCATAGTTCATCAGGGCGGAGGGGCAAAGGATAGGTACCTAGACCTTACACTTCGTGCATATGTGAATGAAGAAGACCCAACTCTTGCTCTAGAGAAATTACTGGAAGATGTCGAATTAATTATTGACAGAAATGGCAGGTTGGCATACGTCGACTCTTCCGGTAATCTAGACTATACAAGAGATATTATTATAACATACATAGATACAGATCAGGGAGCTCTCGCACCACTTGGAGTCGGAGAGATGACCCTACAGGTAAAGTACTAATTAGGTACTTTAGGAGATTAAAATGGCAGTAGGTGATTCAAACCTCTTCTTTAACAGAGATACAAAGGTGTACGCGGTTCAGTACACCGGTTCAGCGACAGCTAACGTTTGGCAGCTTCCTGTACTAAATGGCTATTCATTCAGCCAGTCAACCAACTCAAGCCAAGTAACACTAAACGAAATGGCTAGTGCTACAGGAAATAGCCGCCGCGGGCAGGTATCATTCAATGACTCACTAGCACCAGCTGAGTGGAGCTTTGATCTTTATGCTCGTCCAACACTAAGTACAGTGGTTCGCGCACCAGAAGAGCTTCTATGGCACTCAATGCTATCAGAAACTGTTATGTATCCAGCAGCTGGTCAGGCCGCAGGTTTTGCCATTACTTCAGCAACAATTGCTGGTGGAATTCTAACCGCTACCTTTACTGCTGCTGCTCCTACTGGCGGAACCTACTTCAAGGTAGGCGACTCAATTACAGTATCAGGACTATCAGCAGCCACTGGCACAACTGGTGCAAGCGGAACTTTCGTAGTAACAGCAGCAACTGCAAACTCAGTTAGCTATGCTGTTCCAGCAACAGTATCCGGTACAGTAACAGCAACATCCGCAAAGGCAGTTTCTGCAACCTTCGCTACAACAGCAAACGAGCTAGATTTCTTCGCGGCATCTTCAAACAAGACAAAGCTAGGAACATTCGATCTTTACTTCGTACTAGGTGCTTCAAAGCACACCGGCACAGCCGATACATATACTGCATCAGATACAACAACAATCTATAAGATTGCTAACTGCTGCGTAAACGAAGCTACTGTAAACTTCGAAATTGATGGCATCACAACAATCTCATTCTCAGGAATGGGTACTGCTATCTCAGAACTAGCAAGCTGGACTTTCACCGGCGCAGTACAGAACCCAGATCAGTCAGTTTCTACAACTCACACCCTATTCACAACTGGTGTGACTTCAACAACAAATATGATCCGTAATCGTCTAACATCACTAAACATTGTAGGTACCAACCCAGGTATTAACGGTGGCAGTGCTAAGACTTATGGAGTGACACTAACTGGCGGAAGCATCACAATTAGCAATAACATGACCTTCCTAACACCAGAGTCACTCGGTGTAGTTAATACACCACTAGGACACGTTACTGGTACTCGTTCAGTAAGCGGAAGCTTCACTTGCTACGCAGATGAACTAACCAATGGAAGCATCGATCTATATCAGGATCTATTAACTGCAACAAATCTAATTACCAACAAGCATCAACTACAGTTCTTCGTTGGAGGAAAGGCAAGTGCTACGCACCCATCTTCTCCAGGTATCATGTTCGATCTAGGACAGTGCCACTTAGAGATTCCAACAGTTAATATTGATGACGTTATTGGATTTGAAGTAAACTTCACTGCACTACCAACAACAATTAGTGGTACAGATGAACTAACAAAAATCCGCTACGTATCCTAATAAAAAATAGTTCTTGACTTTCAGGAGCATACAATCTATAATTAGATAAATTCGGGGGGCAAAAAATTATTTTTGTCCCCCGTCATTGTATATAAACTATGTATAACTTTAAGAAAAATGTAAAAGTCTATCTTGTGGAGCTTAATTCGTTAGGTGCTGCAACGAATCAACACTCCCTTGAGATATATTCAGATATAACTGCTTCTCAAACATTTGACGAGCAAGGATATAAAAGAAAAACATTACATGCTCTTACTGATTTACATGAGCATGCAGTGATAAATAATGCTAATCCAGCTAATTTTTCTTTTACAGCACCATTACTAGATATTAGCACTACCCCAATATTACTAACTCTAGGATCAACGTACAGTACGGGAACAATAGTCAGCTTTGATTTATATATTCAGTCTGATAATGTTATATATAAAATAGAAGAAGCTGTTATTGAGTCAATGACATTTAATCTAGAGAAGAACTCTATATTAACCATGTCAATATCTGGCACCGCATCAAAGCTTTCCAAATTCGGAAATGTAGGTGCGGTAACTATACCTGGCACCCCAGTCAGTATAGGAGCCAAGAAATACTCTAGAATAGACACTATGTCGGTCTCGGTAGCTGGATCAGTCCTAGATAGTATCGCCTCCGTAAACATAGAGATAAAGAATGAGATCCAGTGGACCCCAAACACTACCATACAGCAGGCGGTAGCTGGTACAACAATGTACCCAAATTCCTATGTACTGCAGGGTAGAACACTATCTGGGTCTATAACACAGTTTTTAACGTCCGCTAATGTTGATACAATATCGGACACAAGTACTTCGGCAGCTATTATATTAAGCATATTTAGCTCAGCCTATAGTTCATCTACTCCAATACTACAGTTCAATTTACCATCGACAGCATTTACTAGAAGATTGAACTTTGAGGAGTTAATTAACAGAGTCTACGATTTCAGACTCAACAGTAACACAACAAATGTAAAGCCTATTTACAAAGGAGTTTAAATGAATTTAAGTGAATTAATGGTCGATACAAAATCTGCTTGGGTAGAATACCCAGGTTACGAAGGTTTTGAAGTAGAGGTAGTAAACCTTTCTCGTCCAGAATTAACTGCACTACGCAAGCGCTGCCTAGTAACAAAGTACGACAAGGCTACGCGTAAGCCCGTAGAAGAATTAAACGAAGAGAAGTTTATCTCTGAGTTCACCAAAGCCACCATCAAAAATTGGAAAGGATTTAAGTACAAGTATCTAGAAGATTTCGTACTAGTAAATCTAGCTAATGTTGACCCAGACAAGGAACTTCCATACACACAGGAAAACGCTAAGCTACTAGTTACAAACTCAACCGAGTTTGATACCTGGGTAAATGATACGGTGTTCGACCTCGAAAACTTTCGTTCAGGAACAAAGGGAGGAAATGTGGCAGCGACTAACTCGGTGGCACAAGAATCTTGATGTTGGAATGACTAAGGAAAAGTACCTCTCCATGTGCGAACAGCTTGGAGAGGCACCTTCCGAAGCCAAGTGCCCTCCTGAATACGAGGACTTTCCACTTCCTTTGCAACAAGCTATCGAAGTCTTTAATAGGCTAGGTGACAGAGTTTACCCCGACATTGGATATATGGGTAAAGATTACACATCATTACCACTCCACATGGAAGTTGTTGGAGTAACAGAGAAAGATATTTTTCTAGAGGCTCTAGTTCGCCTTGATGCTCATTTAATACAGAGATCGGCAGAGCAAATGAAAAAAGCACGGGATTCCGTTAAAAAGAAGGGAAATGGCTAACAGCACAGAATATGATGTAATTATTAATGTTATAACTGGTCATCTTGAGAAGGCTACAAAGCAATTAAGAGGCATGGCCAATCAAGTAGATAATGTATCTACTGCAAATAGAAGAAATAGCAAAGCTCAAGACGAAGTAAATTATAAACTAAATCAGGGAACCATAGGGGCATCTAGTGCAGCTAGAAGTTTCTCTAAGCTTAATCAGGCCATAGGTAGCGGTCCTAATGGTCTCGTTGGCGCATATGCAACACTTGCTGCGAATGCCTTCGCAGTTAGCGCAGCTTTCACAGCCCTACGAGAAGCTGCTCAAGTAGAGCAGATGATGAAAGGGCTGGAAGTACAAGGCGCTCGTACCGGCAAAAATTTAGCCGGATTGTCTAAAGAACTTCAGCAGCTAACAAATTATTCAATTAGTGCCGCGGATGCAATGCAAGCAACGGCCCTAATGAGCTCAGCAGGGTTCTCTTCTGAGGGAATGAAGGACCTAGTTACAGTAGCAAATAATGCCGCGCTCGCGCTAGGAAGAAATGTTCCTGACGCACTCGATAGAATAAGCAAAGGTGTAACTAAACTAGAACCGGAACTACTTGATGAACTTGGAATTATGACCAAGTTAACCGAGGCCCAGGCTGCGTTTGCACTAGAAAATAATAAGAGCGTTTCTTCGCTAACGTCTTTCGAAAAAAGACAGGCTATGTTAAATGCTGTAGTAGCAGAGGGCACAGCCAAGTTTGGTGGACTATCAGATCAAGTAGAAGCGAATCCATACGATCAATTAGCGGCCACCTTCAGTAATCTAACAAAAAATGTACTAGGATTCGCCAATACCGTGCTAGGCCCAATAGCCAGTATATTTGGCGGAAGCCAAGGCATGCTATTAGGTGGTGTTATTCTGTTTGTTAGCTCAATTAAAAAACAACTAATGCCGGCCTTGTTTGAGATGAGCAAGAATGCTCTAAAGGCAAAGGAAGCTCACTTAGAGGAGGCTGCCGCAATTAGAGAAAAAACAGCTGAAACCCTAAAAAATGCTAAAGCCATGAGGGACAGTGCGGTAATTGAAGCCAGAAGTAAGGTGGGATCAGCCGGGGCGGCATTACCTAAAAAGTTCAAAATAGAAGGAATTAAAGAAGGCACTCTATCTGTAATGGAACTAAATGAGGAGCTAAAAAGACTAGACTCCTCAATCAAGGCCAGAGATATAGCACTAGAGGGTAAGGGACCAAATCCAGTAAGCGCTGAAAAAAGAGCGCAAAAAGAGGCCGAATTAGCACTAGTTAAAGAAGAGAGAAAGAACTTAGCTGCACTAATTGATCTAGAGATAAATGGCGAAACCAAGCTGCTTCCACTACGAGAAGAAGCTAGAAAAGGAAGATTCGCATATATAGCCGCAACAAAGCTAGCTAACGCTGACGGTTTAAAAGCGCAGGCACTAGAGGCAGCGGCAGCTGGAAATCTAAGAGAAGGTTGGCAGAAAGCAAAAGAGGCAGCACAAGAGTATAGAAAAGCTGTAGCAGCACAAGGAAAGGCAGACAGAGTCGGGCCGGACGGTAGATTAGCCGAACAAGGTCTCTTATCTAAGCTATCAGAACGTGCTGCCGGAATAGCTGGCGGCGCTGGCATAATGGCTCAAACAGCTGCTGCCGGATTCATGAAGTTTCTTCCCTATATAGGTATGGCCACCACCGCCTTATCAGGCGCCTGGTCAGTATATAAAAATTTCATTCAGTCTGGGGTAGAGAAAGCAAGAATAGAGGCTCTACAAAAATTAAAAGAAACGTTAGATAATACTGCTAAATCAGTAAAAGAATTAAACAGATTAAATGATTTATCCGTACCTCTAGGTATAAAGGCGGCTCAGTCTATGACTATACAGTCAAATGCTACTGCTGAGATAGCTGCAGGATTTGAACAAGTTAGAAAAGCGTCAGAAGCCGTCAAAAAGGGCACCAACACAACTGATAGTATATGGGCCGTACTAGTTGGAAGCCCAGAGGATGCGGCCTCCTATGCTACTGGTATAGCTAAGGGAAGTAAGTTATTAGAGCCTGCAATTGACGAATTAGCTAATTCTACCGCAGCTTATGCAGGAACAGCTATAGGCGGGGCAATAGGAGGATTCCTAGGCGGATTAACCGGCCCGCTAGCTTTTGCTTTAATACCCGCCGGAACAACTTTAGGTGCAATGCTAGGTAATAAAGTAGGAATGGCATTTGCAGAGTCTTTACCAGAAGAATTAAATGGAATAGATGAACAAGCCTTAGCCAGCACAAGAGCGTTCTATCAACTATCAAAAATACTAGACAAAGATCTATTTGATGGAATGACCAAAGCGTATGGAGGCATGGATG
>JACCEC012619303.1_pt1 | contig 24760 bp, 18 predicted proteins | sample 7450121 | NCBI WGS metagenome assembly JACCEC01 (sample SAMN15323455, study PRJNA562643) | freshwater metagenome | isolation source: river surface water | place: USA:Blue River Watershed | collected 2017-08-18 | reverse complement strand
GAGCAGGAACTTGAAACGCCTTGCCTGGCAGGTAGTAGAAGTTGTTGTTTTTCGCGTAAGCCAGGCTAGTATCGTCCTTGGCACCAAAGTCTAGGACGCCCGCTGGGTTATTTTTTCCTTCGTAATGCCGAGACACATGGTTGGGAACAATGTCGATGATCACCTTCATTCCCTGCTTGTGAGTACGGGCAATGAGCGCTTCAAACTCTTCCATTCTGCGCGTCACATCTACCGCCAAGTCTGGGTTGACCTGGTAGTAATCCCGTACCGCGTAGGGGGATCCTGCTCGACCCTTGATCACATCTGGATCGTCGGAGGTGAGGCCTATTTCAGGAAAATCTCCAATCACCCCATGGTGGGGAACTCCCGTGTACCAGATGTGGGAAACGCCCAATTTTTTGATTTCCGCCAAGGCGGTTTCCGTAAAGTCGTTAAACTTTCCTACTCCATTTTGCTCTTTGGTGCCCCAAGGAATGTTGCTGGTATTTGTATTCCCGAAAAGTCTAGTAAAGACCTGATAAACGATAATTTTCTTGGGCGGCATGGTGATTTGATCTGCAGGTTTGGGAGTTTGGCTGGAAAATAGGGTCAAGGCCAAGAGGGCAGGTAGGACTATTTTTTTCATTAACTTATCGGGTCAATCGGTACAATAAAATTGTATTTCGTTTGATCAAGGCAGGGAATTGCTTCATGTTGATGGTTTCTCCTGGGGCATGTGCACCAGACCCAGAAGCGCCAAGCCCATCCAAACTGTCCATAAATGAGGCCACGAAAGAGATGTCTCCCGCACCACGACTGCCCGGATCCCCTGGCTTCACGGGGCCGTAGCCCAGGTCTTGACTGACTTGACTGAGCACCTCTGCCAATGCATAGTTGCCCGGGGTAGGCTCCATGGAAGGAAGGCCATCGGAGAAGGTGATTTCTGCGTCGGTTTGGTGCAGGTTTTTGGCGACGATTTCCCGCATTTTGGCGCGTGCCGCCTCCTTTTGTGCTTCCCCTAAAAAGCGCAAATCTCCAGTGACGATGGTTTCACGTGCTACAATATTGGTTTTTCCAAGGGAACTGCCGGCACCGGTACTCGAGTTGATATTTACATCCGATCCGCCGACGATTTGACCAGGGTTGAAGGTTAAGTACTTTTCCCCAGCGAGGGCTTCGCGAAATTCATTCAGGATTCGTGCCGCTTCGTAGATGGCTCCATAGCCTGCATTTTGGCCAAATACCCCACTGGAATGTCCTTGCTTTCCGGTGGTTTTCAAGGTCCAGCCAGAGGCTCCTCGGCGAGCCACGGTGGCTCCACCAAAACCCTGGGCCGTCTCATAAGCCAAGGCAAGGTCATGCGTTTTGGCTCTGGCGATGAAATCCTGTCTGGATAAGGTTCCATTTCCTGTGCTTTCCTCATCTCCATTGAAATACACGGTGATGGTTCGGTCTTCCAAAAGGCCTAATTCATGCATGGCCTTGAGACTCGCCAGAACCAGTACATCGCCACCCTTCATGTCGTTGGCACCTTGTCCCGTGGCTGTGCTGTCGTTGAGCCAAGTGAAGGGGGTGAAGGGCATGTCTTTTTCAAAGACCGTATCCAGGTGACCGATTAGAAAGAGTTTTTTTCCTTTGCTGCCTTTGCGGGTAGCCACAAAATGTCCTGCACGCTTCACTTCTGCGGGGACGTCTACCCATTCTGTTTGAAATCCGATTTTTTGAAATTCCCGCTCAAAAACGCGACCTACTTCCCGAACGCCTGCCAAGTTGAGGGAACCTGAATTGATGTTGACCACTTCTTCAAGGAGTTGCACGGTTTCCTGGTAATTTTTGTCGATGCGCTCGATTAATTTCCTTTCCTCTTTGCTCAATTGCTGTTGGGCAAAGGAAAAGAGTGGAGTGTATACTAGTAGGAGGGCGAAAAAAAAGCGTTTCATGGGATGGAAATTAGGGGGTATTTCAAAAGTTGAAGTTAGTAAACCGACAGAGAATTGCCTGAAGGAATGTGGTAAACTGGGACGCCAGGGACATGGGTTTGCAACCAGTTTTTCACAAACTCTGAGCCTCCCTCCTCACTTGCTGAGTGGCCAATCTCGACCATGGAAAGTTTCATGCCGAGTTCATTGGCCGTTTTGACATACTCTGGAGTTTCCCACTCGTTGGATTCCCCGCAGATCAGGACATCAGGTCGGTGCTCCTGGATTCGGGTGATTTGTGTTTTTCCACCCACGGCACCAGGGAGGAGGAGTACCTTGGAAATAGGTTGGTTCAAGTCCCCCACAAAGCGCATGGCGGGTACTTGCATTCGGCTTTTGATGTGGTCGATGACCGCCTTCAAAGTGGTAGTAGGAATCTGCAAAATCGGGCTGCCAGGGGTATAGTAGTCCTTCCATCCCAGTTCCTCTACTACCCCTATCCGCACTCCATCATCTTGCATCCGGTGCACGTAGTCGTGATTTCTCCAGATAGTGATCTGATGTTTGGCCAGTAGGTCGTATTTGCCACGGAAGACAGGGTCATTTTGCAGGTAGTCGGTTTCGTCCTGACCCGAGTAAAAGGTCGGTTCGTGGGGAATAATGAGGTTAGCCTTCAACTCAACCGCCTTTTTGATGATTTCGATGCTGGGAAACATGGTGGTGACGATCCCCGTGACCACGGTATCCCTAGAGCCAATCTTGATTGTATCCACCGTCTGCGCAAAGGGAGCCTTGGGCACTTGGGAGATAAATAAGTCCATGATCTCGCCTACGGTCCATGATTTTTGGATGGGGCTAGCCCAACCCGAAAAGGGATTGGAGAGGAGGCCTGCACCGATGAGTGCACCCGTTTGTAAGAGAAATTGACGGCGAGGTGGGGTTGATTTTTTCATGAAAAGAAAAATTGAATTTCAGTTTGAAACATATCCTTGGTGTTACTCCACGGTGACATCGGTGAGCCAGATGAAGCGCTTGCCTGCGGCATCCTTATGTTCCAAACTGAGTTGGATCGGACCAAAAGTTACTGCCTTCTCCCAAGTCCATGTGCGTCCTTCGGGAGCATTGCCTCGGCGAAAGGTCCACTCTAGGATTTGATGCTCCTTATTTAGGTACAGATCGTAGGCATCACCTGGAGTATATCCGCCCGCTGCACCGTACAGAATGCTGAGTTTGGTGGAGGGAAGTCCCTGAATTGGGGAGCTTACATTTTCGAGAACCTCGTAGGTGTATCCAGTATCCCAAGCCAACTGGAAAGGCATCATGGCCCAGTACTTATCGTTGATAAAGGCACCGTCTTTTTCCGGCAAGGAATCCGCCGTCAAGCTGTAGGTAAAACTGGTGTCTGCGTCAGCGAATGACACCGTGCTGTCTTGGATGTTCCATTTCCAGGTTCTGGAGGCTACAGTCACTGAGTCGCGCTGCACATTCCAGGTGTACCCGATGGACTTGACCTGGTCCCAGTTTTCAAATCCATAGGCTTTGGCTACTTGCATGGGTAGGGTGTCAGGAAGAGGTTCCTTTTGCTGGCAAGCAAAAACTAGGGAAAATAGGAGAATGGAAAGAATTAGAAGTTTTTTCATGATGGTAGATTTAGTGAGAATTTTTGCTAGAAACCCAGTTTTTAAATTTTTGAAATTCAAGCGCTTGCGCCAAGGGTTGCAGCACAAAGAGCAGTCGATTGAGGAAGAGCATACTTTTAAATAAGGTCGAAGGGAAAATTTTCTTTTTGCCTTTTGCCGCTCCAGTCAGCATGCTTTTTGCCACCTCTTGCGGCCTTTGAATGGGAAATGCACGTGGAATATTGGGTCCTGCCGCATCAAAAAAAGCGGTAGCGGTGGCAATCGGAAAGACTAACGTAAGCCAGTCTCCATCTCCTTCTGACCAGAGGCAATCGGCCCATTGGAGGATTGCTGCCTTGGTGCTGCTGTAGAGGCTGTAGCCTGGGATGGCCCAGTAGGCAATGGCCGAACAAGTAATCACATGACGGAGGGGGTGTATCGGGAATATTTGCTTGAGGGCCAATCCCAATTGGATGGGGGAGTGCACGTTCAACTGGAAGAGTTGTTCCATATTTGCCCAGTCCTGGTCAGTGGCGGGGGCATAACTGGCTTTTCCTGCATTGGCAAAGCAGAAATCCACGCCCTTCCAATGGCTTTGGATCCATTCGAGGATAGGCGCATTTCCTTCTTTTTGACTCAAGTCAGCTAGTACTAGTCCTTCAATATTGGGAAATTCCTCCTGCAGGCGATCGAGGTGCTCAGGTAAGTAATCTACCACCAAAAGTTTTTTGGTATGTGGGTAGAGCTTCCTTACCAGCTCCAATCCAATGCCTGAGCCGGCTCCAGTCACGATGACACGTGCGTCTTTGTAGGGCTTCATGCTGGAATGCTTGGTTTTGGAAAAGTCAGGGTAAAGGGACTCACCTTTAGGGCGAGTAGAGGCTTGATGCCTCGTATGTCAGGAAAAAGTTGGGGATCAACCTCCAAGTCCTGAATTCGTGCCAGTTTTCCCCAACCCTTTCCTTCAGGCTGGGTGAAAAGGACTTGATCTTCCAATTCTTGTCGCAGTCGTATGGGAAGCAGCGCGGTGCTCATGGGAAACGAAATTCCACCGGAGCGAATACTCGCCCGGAATACCTGCTTTCCATTTAAGGAAACTTCTACCTTGTCTAGCCCTTTCTCCTTTTGCCAATTGAAGTCGGCCGTATGCTTCGGGATGGCCCAGTTGGCCCGACCATTCACCGTGCTTGCCTCTGAGTCCACGAAGATGGTTGTGATGGCCTGCAATTTTTCTTTCCCAAATTTTCCAGGGATAAACAGAAGTTCCCGGTAGGGTCCCACAGGTGATTCTTGATAGTCTACCAGCATCACGTAGCCAAATCCGCCTTTGAATTTACCCTCGAGGTGCTCCGGTAGGTTACCTGCTTTTGTTATCCACTCTTTTTTGAAGCGAAAAAGGAGGATGATGCCTTCTCCCCGCAGGGTCCAAGGGGCTGGAACGGGCGTATGGGTCAAGGAAGACTTAGGCATAGGGAGAGGGGCTGATGGCGGTCCATCCACCATCGATGATGAGTGTTTGGCCAGTGATGTGCCTTGCGGCATCGGAGAGCAGAAAATTAGCGGCCTCGGCGATGTCTTCCGGAAATGCAGGACGTGCTAGCGGGGTAAGTTTGGACCAGGTATCCACATAACTTGGGTCAGCGGTGGTTCGCTCGGTAAGGGTTGCCCCTGGTGCGATGGTATTGATGCGGATGCCTAGAGGTGCGAGTTCCAGGACGAGGTTTTTGGCAAGCATTTCGATGGCTGCTTTGCTCATGGCGTAGGCGGCTAGATTCTCATGACTCTGGTGTGCCGTCACCGAGGAGGTGAAAAGCATCGCTCCGCCCTGACCTTGGTTTTTCATCACCTGGGCCACAGCTTGGGTGAGGAAGAAGGTGCCGGCTTGATTGACGCGAGTCACCTCCATAAAATCTGCACGGGTATAGTCTAGGAAGTTGCCAAAAAGGGTGATCCCTGCATTGCAAACCAGTTGGTCGATGTGGCCAAAATTCTGGAGGGCGAGGGATACGAGTTCAGCAATGATTTCTGGGTCGGCAGCATCTCCCGAACAGCCGATGACGGACCCTTTTTTTAGACGAGAGAGGCTGGCGACGGCCTCTTCGGTCAGGCTTTTTTCCCGATCATTGAGGAGCACCTGAGTGCCGTTTTCCACCAATTTCCGGGCAATGGCTAAGCCAATGCCTTGTCCTGCTCCTGTAATGATTGCTATCTTGTTCATGGCACCTGTTTGATAAAAGTGTGTGGGCTCGGTTGGAATTTCCTCTGGAACCAAAAAAATTAGTGTGAATCTCTTTTTACTTCAGGACCTGAACTTCCTTGTAGAAAATCAAAGTCCACGCCTTCGTGTGCTTGGTTGACCTTGTCCAAAAACAAGTTCACATAACCCCGATCGTAAGGAAGGGGGCTAGGCTGGAATGCCGCATGTCGCCTTGCCATTTCCTCCTCAGAAATCATCAGATTCAGGCTACGCTTGGGGACATCCAAGGCGATCAAATCTCCGTTTTGCACCAGGGCAAGTGGGCCTCCGATGGCGGATTCTGGAGACACGTGCAGCACCACGGTGCCAAAGCCCGTGCCACTCATGCGCCCATCTGAGATACGCACCATGTCCTTAACCCCTTTTTCCAGGAGTTTTTTGGGGAGTCCCATATTGCCTACCTCGGGCATACCGGGGTAGCCTTTGGGGCCTACTTTTTTCAAGACCATCACGCAACTCTCGTCGATGTCCAGGTTGGGATCGTCTACTCGTGCTTTGTAATCGTCGATATCCTCAAAGACCACCGCTCGACCCGTATGGGTCAATAAGCTTGGAGTCGCAGCTGAGGGCTTCAGCACGGCACCTTGAGGGCAAAGATTGCCTTTCAATACGGCTATGCCAGACTCCGGTTTGATGGGATGTTCGAATGTACCAATCAAGTTTCTGTCCCAGCATTCGGCCTTGGCTATATTTTCTCCCAGGGTCTTGCCATTGACCGTGATGGCATCGGTATGGAGGTGCTTTTCGATCTCCTTCATGACTGCAGGAAGTCCACCAGCATAGAATAGGTCTTCTACCCAATGCTCTCCAGAAGGCTGCACATTGGCAATAAGTGGAATTCGAGAAGAAAATTCATCAAAGTCTGCAAGGTCTAGGGGTACGCCGATTCGTTTGGCGATGGCAATCAGGTGGAGGATGTAATTGGTGGATCCTCCTACAGCTGCATTGACCATGATGGAATTTTCAAATGCTTTTCGGGTAAGGATCTTGTCCATGGTCAGGTCTTCCTTGACCATCTCTACGATGCGCATACCGGCTAGATGAGCCATCACTTTGCGTCTGGAATCTGCCGCAGGGATGGTAGCATTGTCCGGCAGCGCTAGTCCCAATGCTTCCACCATGGCCGCCATAGTGGAGGCGGTGCCCATGGGTGCGCAGTGCCCGACGGATCGGGACATGGCCGCTTCAGCTTCGATAAATTCTTCTTGGGAGAGTTTGCCGAGCTTAAAATCTTCGGCAAATCGCCAGATGTCTGAGGTGCCTATTTTTTTTCCTTTAAATCGACCAGCCAGCATGGGGCCTCCCGACAATACGAGCGTGGGAAGATTGACTGAGGCAGCACCCATCACGAGAGATGGTGTGGTCTTGTCGCAGCCACACATCAGGATGACGCCGTCCATTGGATTGGCACGAATGCTTTCTTCTACGTCCATGGAGGCGAGGTTGCGAAAAAGCATGGCGGTAGGTTTGATTGAACATTCGCCAAGTGACATGACTGGAAACTCCAGCGGAAATCCTCCCGCCTCCCAGATTCCTCGCTTGAGGGCCTCTGCCAAATCACGGAAGTGGGCATTGCAGGGTGTTAATTCAGACCAGGTATTGCATATTCCGATGACCGGCTTTTCGCCAGTAAAAAGGTGGTGGGGAAGCCCTTGGTTTTTCATCCAGGACCGGTAAATGAATCCATCTTTGCCTGTTCTACCGTACCACTCCTGGCTGCGTAGCTTTTTCTTCGACATATCGATTTTGGGGTTAAGGAATTGGCCAAGAAGTTACCAAAAAATCCTAAAAAGGATAGGAATAGGTGGCAGAAATAAAAAATCCCCTTGACTTTTTTGGCCAAGGGGATCTGAAAATAGCGTATCGAGAAGGTTAGTCGATTCTGGTGATTTTGGCACCTAGCGCATTGAGTCGCTCATCGATGTTTTGGTAGCCCCGGTCGATTTGTTCAATATTATCGATTACCGAAGTGCCACTGGCAGACATTGCTGCAATCAAGAGCGATACCCCTGCGCGAATGTCTGGGGAGGTCATCTTGATGCCACGAAGTGGATATTTGCGGTCCAATCCGATGACCGTAGCGCGGTGGGGATCACAGAGAATGATTTGTGCGCCCATGTCGATCAATTTGTCCACGAAGAACAGACGGGATTCAAACATTTTTTGATGCACGAGCACGGTTCCCTTCGCCTGAGTGGCTGTCACCAAGATGATAGACAAAAGGTCCGGCGTGAAGCCAGGCCAGATTTGATCCGCCACTGTGAGGATGGAGCCATCGATAAAGGTTTCGATTTCGTAGTGTTGCTGTGCAGGCACAAAGATGTCGTCGCCTCTGAATTCCAACTGGATGCCCATGCGACGGAAGGTGTCCGGAATAATGCCCAATCGGTGGATTTGACAGTCTTTGATAGTGATTTCAGACTGGGTCATGGCAGCCATCCCGATGAAGGAGCCGATCTCAATCATGTCTGGAAGTAGCGTATGCGTAGTGCCTCCTAGGGTCTTTACTCCTTCGATGTGAAGGAGGTTGGATCCCACGCCGGTGATCTGTGCGCCCATGCGGTTGAGCATGTCGCAAAGCTGCTGCAAATAGGGTTCGCAGGCAGCATTGTAGATGGTGGTCTTGCCTTCAGCCATCACTGCTGCCATCACGATATTGGCGGTGCCAGTTACAGATGCCTCATCCAAAAGCATGTAAGTGCCTTTGAGGTTTTTGCCATCGATATGAAAGATCTCGTTTTTGGCATCGTAGTGGAACTCAGCGCCAAGCTTTTGAAAGCCAAAAAAGTGGGTATCCATGCGTCTACGGCCGATTTTATCTCCTCCTGGCTTGGACAGTTTCCCTGTGCCAAAGCGAGTCAATAATGGTCCAAGAATCATAACTGATCCGCGAAGCGCAGAGGCCTTATTGAGAAAATCTTGGGTCTCGAGGTAAGCTAGGTTAACTTCATCCGCTTGGAAGGTGTACGATTCCGGTGCCAGTTTCTGCACCTTCACACCCATGTCAGAAAGAAGCTCGATCAGCTTGTTGACATCCCGGATGTTGGGAATTTTGTGGATGGTGACCTTTTCTGAGGTCAGCAGCACAGCACAAAGGATCTGCAATGCTTCGTTTTTTGCACCCTGAGGAATTATTTCTCCCTTGAGGCGGTGCCCACCTTCAACTCTAAAAGATGCCATGTGCTTATCTTCGTTTTTTGTGGCTTGGGCGGAATTTCTTTCCGTGGTTGTTTTTCTTTTTGGAATGCTCCTCTTCGATGTGCGGGATTTTGAAATCTCTGCGGGTGTTGGATTCAAAGAGGGCATTTTCCCGTACTTTTTCCAAATCGATATGAAGCTTTCCTTTGGATAGCGTCTTGATGTCATCCAGGATGATGCCGTCGTCAAAATTGTCTCGGTTCCAAGTGGAGTGGAAGCTTCGCATCAGCTGACCGATGTAGATGATTGCATTTTCCTGCTCTTCGTCGTTCTCGATTTCGATGGCCTTTTCGATCAGTTTTTCGATATTTCTGCCGTAGTGCTTAAACTTGATTTGACCTTTTGGATAACCCACAGGCTGTGGTTTTTTGCCAAGAAGTTCCTTTTCAGGCATCGGAAATGGCCCGTCAATATCCAAGGTAAAGTTGGACATGATGTACAAGTCATCCCAAAGCTTCTGGTCATTTTCCTGCTTGACGCTAGGATTGAGTTGTTTGATGATCTCTACGATCGTGTAGGCACTCTGCGTGCGGCGCTCGCGATCTTCAATCCCGGTCACATGCTGCACCAGCTGTTGGATATTCTTTCCGTATTCTTTCAAAATAAGTTGTTGTTTTTCTAAATCCTTAGGCTCCATAGCTTCTCCTCGTTTTTGCCTTGTATAAGGTAACAAAAAATCACCACAAGTAGGAGAATAGGTGATTAGTCTATAATTCTGAGCTTGGCAAAGCTAAGCAATAAAGTTTTCTCCCCAAAATGTTCAAATTGAATGCTTGCCTTTTTGTTAAGTCCTTCGGTTTCAATTTTTTGAACCTTGCCATAGCCAAATTTAGGATGCTCCACGAGTTGCCCTTCCTTGAGCCCATTTGTATTGCTGGGTTTGAAGTCTGGGCTGGGGGTGTGGACATTCATCGCGGTAGGTAGCCGAGTTTCGGGTTGTTTTTTGATTCCAATAAACCCTGCGGCTCCGGGAGGGCCGTCTTTTCGGAAAGCACCGGGCATGTCACGAGTAGCGGAAAGTCGCTTGGTCACCTTGAGCATGGCGGGGTTGACCTCCTCCAAAAACCGGCTAGGCTCGCAATTCAGCAATCGCCCAAAGCGGTAGCGGGTGAGTGCATAGCTGAGGTAAAGTTTTTCCATGGCACGGGTGGAGGCCACATAAAAGAGTCTGCGTTCTTCTTCCAGGTCTTCCCGACTCTGCATCATCATTTGTGAAGGGAAAAGATCTTCCTCCATCCCAACCACAAATACCTGCTTAAATTCCAAGCCTTTGGAGGCATGGATGGTCATCAGGGTGATTGCATCGGTTTGGCTTTTATCCTGATCGTTATCGGTAAGAAGGGCGATTTCTTGGAGAAAGGCACCCAAACTTTTGTCTTCATTTTCGGAGTTATCCACATACTCCTTGATTGCATTGAGCAATTCCTGCACGTTTTCGTAGCGGTTGAGCCCCTCGATGGTCTTGTCTTCGTAGAGTTCACGAAGCAAACCACTTTGTTTGGCAACCGAACTCGCTGCTTCAAAGGCATCTTTGCGTTCGATTTCGATCTGGAAAGCCTTGATCATCGTGGAAAAATCATCTACAGATACTCCTGCCCGCCCGCCAAGGAAGCTGTGGGCATTTTGCACCACATCCCAAAGGGGGATGTCGTGTTCGTACGCAGAAACAAGGATTTTTTCTACTGAACTATCTCCAATTCCTCTTTTGGGGTAGTTGATGATGCGCTTGAAGGCCTCCTCATCGGCGGGGTTGACGGCAAAGCGGAGGTAGGCCATGAGGTCTTTAATCTCTTTACGTTGGTAGAAAGAGAGGCCTCCTACGATTTTATAGGTCAGATTCAGTTTCCGAAGAGCCTCCTCCATGGCACGCGACTGGGAGTTGGTGCGGTAGAGGATGGCAAAGTCACTGTTTTGGAGCTTTTTGTTGTTTTTTTCCTCAAAAATGGTGGTAGCCACAAGTCTACCCTCCTCATTGTCGGAGGAAGCTTTGATCAATTCGATGAGTTCTCCCTCGGGGTTGGAGGTCCAAACGACCTTTTTTAATTGGGCTTTATTCTTTTCAATGATGGAGTTGGCAGCTTCCACGATAGTCTTGGTGGAGCGGTAGTTTTGCTCCAGCTTTACCACAAATAAGTCCGGGTAGTCTTTCTCAAAATTCAAGATATTCTGGATGTCCGCTCCGCGAAAGGCATAGATGCTTTGGGCATCATCCCCTACCACACAGATGTTTTGGTGTACTGCTGCCAGTTTTTTGGTGATGAGGTACTGGGAAATGTTGGTGTCCTGAAACTCGTCCACCATCACGTATTTGAAGCGCTGCTGGTACTTGTTGAGTACTTCGAGGTGATCGCGGAAGAGGACGTTGGTATTGAAGAGTAGGTCGTCAAAGTCCATCGCCCCTGCTTTAAAAAGGCGCTCCTGGTAGCGTTGGTAAATTTCTCCCATCCGAGGGCGAAGGGCTGCTTCGTCATCTGCCTTTACATAGGGATCATTTTGGTAGGTTTGCCAGGAGATGAGCCTATTTTTTGCCCCAGAAATCCGAGATAGCACTACGCTAGGCTTGTACACCTTGTCGTCGAGGCGGAGCTCCTTCACCAAAGTTCGGATCAAGGATTTGGAGTCATCGGTATCGTAAATAGTGAAGTTGGAGGGATAGCCTAGTTTGTCGGCTTCTACCCGCAAAATTTTGGCAAAAACGGAGTGAAAGGTACCCATCCAGGTATTCCGAGCCTCTAGGCCTGCCAATTTTTCGATGCGGTGCTTCATCTCGCTCGCCGCCTTGTTGGTAAAGGTGAGCGAAAGGATATTGAAAGCATCCACCCCTTTTGCATAGATGAGGTGGGCAATCCGGTAAGTGAGCACCCGCGTTTTACCCGAGCCTGCACCTGCAATGATCATCACAGGGCCGTCTGTATGTTCTACGGCTTGTCGTTGTTCGGAATTGAGTTCCTTGAGGTAATCCATTTGTGTAGGTTCAAGTAGCAGGATAAATGTAGCAAGACTGCAAGCCATTACCCATGTATCAAGCCTTAATCTGAAAGTAAACTAGTTTGTTCAATTGCTCCCAGTTTGAACTTGTTTTCTAAAAGAGGAAACCCATTCTCGCACTGGTAACCTGCTGGCTATAATCTCCAGCGCTTGTGGCTCCAGAGGTACAAGTCTGGCTGAAAGTAGATATTCGCTTCCAATCGCGCGCAAAAGGCATCCGTGATGCTATGCTCCGGATGGGATTCGTAAGGACCTTTTGCCAGAACTTCATAGGTCGCCTGGTAGCGTCCTCTGCCAAGTTTGGATATTTCTCCAAAGTACACTGGAAGGTCCATGCTTTTGGCGATGTGCTCCGCTCCTTCAAAGAAGTATGCGGGTCGGTTTAGAAAAGGGCGCTGGTAGCGGGTGGTTCGTCGATTGGGTCGCTGATCCGCTGCAAGTTGGACTACGCGAAGATGCGAGTTGAGGGTTTTGACGGTTTCACGAAACTCATTTTTTTCCGTGATCGTATTCCCAAAGCGAGTTCGCGCCTGGTACATGAGTTCATTGAAAAAAGGGCTGTTGATCTTCAGGTATACACCCTCAGAAGGCACCTGGCTGAGAACTGCCGCTTGTTGGAGGCCCAGTTCCCAATTGAAAAAGTGACCCGCGAGCAGGAGTACGCTTTTTCCGTTTTTGACCTCTTGATCTAGGAAATCTTGATTTGTGATGGTAAATCTTCTGGCCAGTTCCTCCTTTGAAATGGTGAGAGACTTGATGGTTTCGGCGATGGAGTCTGTGAAATTTCGATAGAAGCGATTGCGGATGGCTTTACGCTCTTTTGCGGTTTTTTCAGGGAAGGCATGAAGCAGGTTTTCGTCGATCACTTTTTTGCGGTAGCGAATCACATACCTGGCAATGAGGTAGAGAAAATCAGTAAATAGGTACAAAATCCCGAGGGGTAGTCGGGAAAAAAGGCGAAAGAAAAACATGCGCTTGCGGTGGTGTGGGGTAACTTGTCCCGAAGCCGGGGTAAAAGCTTTCACAAAATAAAGGAAAAGCAGGGAAATAGGAGGGGAATTTAGGTATAAATTGAGGCATTGCGTACTTTTGAACTATGTCGGAAGTTCAGCGAAGGAAATATTCTCAGGAAGAGCGATCTGTGATCTTTGATGGGGAATTTATGCCCCACATTGATTCCATGTACAACTTTGCTTTTCGACTGACCTTTGATGAGGACGATGCCAAGGATTTGGTACAAGATACGTACATGAAGGCCTTTCGTTTCATCAATTCCTTTGAGCAGGGCACCAATGCGAAGGCTTGGCTTTTTCGCATCCTCAAAAACAGCTTCATCAACGATTACCGAAAAAAGAGTAAGAAGCCAGCCACAGTGGATTACCAAGAAGTAGAGACCTTCTACAATTCGGACGATGTGGACTACCAAAGCACGAGCGACCTTCGTGCGGAATCGGTCAAGGACATGTTGGGAGACGAAATCTCCAATGCTTTGAATGGGCTTGCAGTGGATTTTCGAACCGTCATAATTTTGGCAGATTTGGAGGGATTCACTTACGAGGAGATGGCAAAAATTTTGGATATTCCCATCGGTACGGTGCGCTCAAGGCTACATCGGGCTAGGAATCTCTTGAAAGATACATTAAAAGGGTATGCCCAATCGATGGGCTACGGCAGGGACGAAGAGGAGGACTAAATGATTAGCTATGGAAAATAAAGACGCATCATCCCCTGAGCGGAAATTGCAGTGCAGCGACGTAGGCAAGTGCTTTCAGCTCCTCGAACGCATCTTGGATGGGGAGCTCGTGGAGGGTGGCAAGGAAATGCTTCAAGAAAAGCTGGACCAATGTCAGCCCTGCTTTGCACATTTTCATTTGGAGCAAGCCATTCGAGAGGTGCTCAAAACCAAATGCACCAAACAACCATTACCCGATAAACTGGCGGAGTCAATTCGTCAAATGATTCAAGACGCACGATGAGTACTCCTTCCGGCAAAGCCATCATTTTTTCCGCTCCCTCGGGATCTGGAAAGACTTCCCTAGTCAAGCACTTGATGCAGCATGTCCCTAATCTTGGCTTTTCGATCTCTGCCTGTACACGAGATCGGCGAGGAAGGCATGAGGTTCATGGACGTGATTACTATTTTTTGAGTATCGATGAGTTCAAACAAAAGATTGACCAGGATGCCTTTGTGGAGTGGGAGGAAGTGTATGCGGGCAACTTTTATGGCACACTGAAAGAGGAAGTACATCGAATTTGGAAGGAAGGGAAAGCAGTCATTTTTGATGTGGATGTCAAAGGTGGGCTGGCCTTGAAAAAATATTTTGGAGAGCAGGCCTTGGCTATTTTTGTGAAGGTGCCCTCCTTAGAGGTATTGGAGTCACGTCTCAACGATCGCGGCACCGAATCTGAAGAATCCCTGTCACGGAGAATCTACAAAGCAAAGTTTGAGATGACCTTCGAGCCGCAGTTTGATGTGACGGTACTCAACGATGACTTTGCCCGATCTTCGGCGGAAACAGTGGATTTAGTAAACACCTTTTTGAAGGCCTAAGCATGAAAATAGGGCTGTACTTCGGTAGTTTTAATCCCATACATGTGGGACACCTGATCATTGCCCAGACGCTCTTTCAACGGGGTGGCCTAGACCAAGTTTGGTTTGTGGTGAGCCCACAAAATCCATTCAAAAAACAAGAATCGCTTGCGCATGAGCATGACCGCCTCCGAATGGTGGAACTTGCTATCGATGATAATTTTCAGTTCAGAGCTTCCGATGTAGAGTTTCGAATGCCACGACCCAGCTACACCATCGATACACTCACTTACCTGAGCGACAAGTACCCCCAGCATCAATTTTCCTTGTTTCTAGGTTCGGATAATCTCAGCCATTTCCACAAGTGGAAGAATTACCAAGCCATCTTGGAGCACTACCCCATCCTGGTATATCCGCGACCTGGGGAAGTTAAAACACTGGATCATCCTGGAATAAGCTATCTAGATGCTCCTCTACTTGATATTTCGGCTACATTTATTCGGCAGTCGATCCAAGAAGGATTGTCTGTACGTTACCTGCTTCCTGAGCGGGTGGAAGAGTACATTTTGGACAAAAAACTGTACGAGTAGGAAAAATATTGATTGTATTTTTTCTTAGGGATTTATCCCGTTAATCTCCAAGGAGTTTAGATTTTTAGACCTTACTTTTTGGGCCGTGTGGAGATATTTTTCCAAATCCATTCCCCCACTTGCTTGCCCTGTTTGCTGCCTTCTTCGATGGCGGTCATGTAGTGGATACCCCCATAAAAACGGCTGATAGCAGCTTCGGATGCGGCCTGAGAGAAGGAGTCAAACTCCCGGACAGGTAGGCCATAGGCCACCTCGGTGCTGTCCACGATGTGAAGCTGATCCCCAAATAGCTGGGCCAAGGTATAGGATGCTGCCGTAGAGGCTACGCTATGTCCTGAGGTATGCTCCGGGAATGGAGGGGTTTGAAGTAGTGGAACCCAGTTTTCATCAATGTGCTGGTTGATGTAGGTTTCAGGACGTATGGTACGGCTGCGGTATTTTTCATCCCAGCAAGCAATAAAGGCCTCGTTGAGCGAAATGGCAGTCAAAGCCAACACTTCAATGGTACCTTTCCAGTCTTTTTTGGCGGTAGCCGAAGCGATGGAAGCAATGCCCATCCAGTGCCCACCGGGAGTGATTTTCTTGGTGGCAAACATGACGTGTCCTTTCACATTCATTTTGTAGGGATTGCAATCCCAAAACATCGCAATGTCGGTTTGTTCTTTACTTGCATTTTTTTGTGCCTCGTAGACTTCTAGCGCTCTTTTATAGAACTCAGAACCGGGCTCGGTAGAGAATGCAGGCGGGGGATTTACGCGAAACTGGGCAGCAGAGTCCAATACAAAGGTTCGGATCTTGTTCCAATGCGGCTCCACTGCTTCCATATAGGCTGGTGGAGTTGGCTGCCAGGTGCCCGGCTCACTGGTGACGGTGTATTTGGGGAAGGAACGACTTTGGTGGTAGTTGTCCTTTTTTGAATACTCCCTAACCTTATCCCCGATCGCTTGTCCAAAGGCTACTGAAGCTTCAAATACGTCGTCAGGAATCCCTTTTTCTTTAAGTTCTTCGAATACCGAATCCCGGTGTGCATGCATTTTCTCCTCAGAAAAAATCAATGCAGTGCTCACATGGTAGTAAGCGGCCAAGGAAGCCAATGGAGGGTAGATATTTGCTGGAACAGGGACTGTAATGGGCTCGGATCCATTCAGCTGCCCCATCAATGAGGCGTAATTGGTAGGGTCAGTGGCTGCAGCTACTTCATAGCCGGCCAAGGAGGAATAGGAGTAAATGCGTGCGGCTACGGGTGGCGAAAAAATATCATGGATGATGACTTCAGTTACCTGCTTTTGTGCGGCATGGAAATAGTATCCGTCTGTAATGGCCTGGGAGTAATCTTTTTTCTCTTGGCACGAAATCACTGCTACCAAAAGCAGGATGGGAAGGAGCACTATTCTTTGGAAACGCATGGAAATGTCAACAGGGGATAAGTAGCTGGAGATGCCTTGAATACAATCATTCGAGGAACTCAAAGTTACCCAAATGGAGAATATTCCCAAATGATTAAACTCAGGTTTTTATTGCATCCAAAAGGGAGCAATTAATAGCTCCAGATTTCTGCAGTAGCGCTGTTTTTCACGAAAAGGAGCCGCTTGCCTCCAAGGTTTGAGATGGCTCGGATGTCACCGTCCAACCTCAATCCATGAAATCTATTGGGCCAGAAGGTAAAGGTTCCATCCCCTTTTCCGAGGAACACCTCTCCATAGCTCGCATCGTATTTTCCAAGTTCCGGCTTGACATGGGATAAATTTCCACCCAAGATCAGATCTTGAATTCCATCCGCGTTGAGGTCGAGCACATGAATTGCAAAGATCCATGATTTCTGACCATCCATTGGCAATGGCTTCCAAGTGAAATTGCCTGCGCCTTGGTTGAGTAAAATCCCAGACTCCAGGTGGTTCATTTCCTGAATAATGGAACGATCAATCACTTCTTTGCTAAAAATATCGTGCAGACTTTGGTTCACATAATCTGCATAGCGGATGTATTTTTTCTTGATGCTAGGTACCTGTCTTTCAAGCTCGTGCTTTAGCGTGTAAGGAATGGTTACCCCATCCAGTACTTGTGTGTAGATCTGTTCGACTGTTCCATTTTGATCAAAATCATTCAGATACATCCGAATTGGGCGGGTAGTTGATCCCTTCATGCGAGTATTGAACCCCTGGTTGCCAAGGGCAAGGTCGGGCTTGCCATCTCCGTTGAAGTCTCCCACTTCTAGGGTTCGGTACCATCCTTTCAGGTTTTCCATTCCCGGCAGGGTCATTTTTTCTAATTTTTTACCTACGTTCTTGAAGAAGGTAGGGGCCATCCATTCGCCAACAAATACAACATCTTGCAATCCATCTCCATCGTAATCCAAGACCTTGGCATCGGTTACCATTCCAATAGCCTTTAGTTCAGGAGCCAAAGTTGCGGACTGTTCGGTGAAATTTCCTTTGCCATCGTTGATCCATAGCTGGGCATCTGCTGACACGCCATAGGTGAAGGGAATTAGTCTTCCTCCCACAACCAAGTCGAGTGCTCCATCTGCATTGAGATCTATCGGTGCTACAGCCGAGCTGCTTCCAAAAATACCCATCAGGCCGGTGTTGAAGCCTTTGGTAAAGTTGCCTTTGCCGTCATTGAGGTAGAGGCGATCGGCAAGATCTATGCTTCCAAACCCGGATTCATTGCCTCCAGAAGTGACAAACAAGTCTACATCTCCATCCTTATCTGCATCAAAAAACAGGGCATCTGTATCTTCTGAAATAGCGTCTAGGTCAAAGGCTTCTTGGGGTTTGTAGGTGTATCCTCCTCCTTTTTTGGCAAGGTAAAGTTTGCCTGGGAAGGTTTTGGCGCCGCCAAAGTATAGGTCTTCGAGGCCATCTCCATTGACATCCCCTTTGGCAAATGCCGGGCCTTCCGTGGACAGCATCAGGTAGGTAAGTCGATCTCGATCGAAATCAATAAACTCATTCTCCTGGTGCGTAAAATCAAGCCCGGGATTGCTGACTTTTGCAAATTTGGCAGGACTTGGGGTAGGGAAAAAGGTGGTTCCCTCTGGAAGTGCTCCCGCCTCTTCCCAGCGTAATTTGAGAAGTTGATCTACAGGTACCTTGGTTAGCTGGGTAAATCTACCATCAGGCCACAAAACCTTGAGCTCATCAATCACAGTGACTTTGCCCAAGCCAATGGTGATTTTTGGATCCACGCTGGATTGAAAGCCTCGGTTGGGCATTTGTTCGGTATAAAATACCTGGTCACCAGCTTTCACTTGAATCTGGGAGCCTATAGCCCCGGTATTTTTCCCCTTGCCTACCAACTGCAATTGAATGCTGTGCATGTCTGGTTGCAGGCTTTTTCCCATATTCTTAAAGATTTGGGCGGTTGCATTTACGTTGTTGACCACCAAGTCCAAGCTGCCATCGTTGTTCAAATCCCCATAGGCAGCCCCATTGGAGTGGATGGCCTTGCCTAAGCCCCATTGATCTGCCACATTTTCAAAGCGGAGATCGCCTAGGTTTTTAAAGGCATAATTTGGAATAGGCGTAATTGGAATTGGATCGATTAGCGCTTTGTAGTCTACTCCTTCTTGGGAGATGATTCTGACTTTTGTATCCTCGTCATCAACAAAGTTGAGGTAATCCAAGTCGGTAATGTCTTGGTAGATGCCGTTGGCAACGAAAATGTCCCGCTTGCCATCGTTATCCATGTCAAAGAGTAGGGCTCCCCAACTCCAATCCGTAGCTTCCACATTGGCAAGTCTTCCCACCTCACTGAATGTTCCATCTCCATTGTTGAGGTGAAGCATGTTGCGTGAAAATTGGTAGTGGTAGCCATGGGTTTTGTTGAATTGATACTTGTCCCAACTTTCAAAGGTGGTGACCTGCTTGAGTCGCGTGGGATGCTCTGGAAGCATGTCGGTCACAAAAATATCCAAAAGCCCATCTCCATTGACATCTGCAATATCGGCTCCCATGGAAGCAGCGCTGATAGAGCGCATCGAAGATTCGAGGGACTCTGTAAAGGTTCCGTCTTGGTTGTTGATGTAGAGATAGTCTTTTTCGAAAAAGTCATTTGAAATAAAGATATCAGGCCAGGTGTCTTGATTTACGTCGCCGATGGTGATGCCCAAGCCAAAGCCAATCACTGAACCATAGATGCCTGCCTCTTCACTCACATCGGTAAACTTTTCCCCATCGTTGCGGAAGAGTTTGTCTCCACCCACCGAGTCACGAACAGGTCGTTCATTTTGCATCTTATTGAAGGTGCCAATAGCTTGATAGGAATTGTTAAGTAGGTAGACGTCCAAGTCTTCATCCTTGTCGTAATCAAAAAACACGGCATGGGTAGAAAACCCTTTATCTGCTAGGCCATAGGCTTCGGCCATCTCTTTGAAGGTGCCATTGCCTTGATTGATGAATAGTTCATTTTGCTTGTTGTCCCCTTTTATGTCACCTGAGTTGCACACATAAATATCAAGCCAGCCGTCTCCATTTACATCCGCCATGGCCACACCAGTACTCCAAGCGCGGGTTCCAGCCACGCCTGCCTTTTCGGTTACATTTTCAAACTTGAAGTCCCCCTTGTTGAGGTACAATTGATTGGGTCCTAGGTTAGCCGTGAAATACAGATCTACAAGGCCATCGTTATTCACATCTCCAATGGCCACCCCACCCCCATTGTAGAAGTTGCGGTAGGTAAATACATTGAAGTCCTGGTCGAAGGTAAGGTCGTTCTTAAAGTTGACTCCAGAAGACTCAGCAGCAATCTCCTCAAATAGGGGAGGAACTTTGTCTTTTGTGCTACAGGCCGAGCCTAAGAAGGTAAGGAAAAGTAAACCAACAAGGATCTTTTTCATTTTGGTTTTTGGCTAAGCTTTTTTTGAATAGAAAATTCTGAGATTTCTGTGTGCAAAGATGACAAGGTTTTTTTAATTCCCGAGTGCGCTGGTATGTCGAGCTGTAGTAGGGAAGGGATAAACCAGAAAAACTAGCGAACAGTAAATACCAGCGGTTTGTCATGGTTTCGTAGCACGAATAAGTGGGTTTGATTGTTGGATTGGATCCATTGAAAATCACGAATCTCTCCCGAGATAAAGAGCCCACTTTCTTGAGGTTTTAAGGCCTTCCATTTGTTAGCAGCGTCTTTTTCCAGTACCCAAGCATAGCTCCCCAACTGGGTACCTAGCTCAGGTTTGATCCGACTTTCATTCCCTCCAAGGAGAATCAAGGGAGATTTTCCTTGTCTAGGCAGTAGGGTAATGGCATGAATGGGGGCATACTGAACTTCAGCAGGGAGTGCTTCTTGTACCATTTTTCCATTTCCTTGGTTGATCCAAAGGGTAGTTTCCATCCAATCTGCCTGCAAAATCAGTGAATTTGCCCATACCGATTGGGGAAAGAGTTCCTCCAAGGCTTTGTCTTTGTAGTCAGCATAGCTGAGCACTTGTTTCTTTAAGGAAGGGATTTGTTTGACAAGGGTATTTTTCAGTACCCAGGGGATACTTCTCTCATTTTCGTGGTGATGGAGGATTTGTTCGATCGACCCATTTTGATCAAAATCATTGATTGCCAATCGCAGCGGTTTTGTGGCACTGGTTTGCAGTCTGGAATTGGTACCGAAGTTTCCTGCAAGCACATCCATTTTTCCATCTCCATTTACATCCGCTACCAAGATACGCTTCCAAAATCCACGCGTATTTTCAAGGCCAAATTGCGCGGTGCGATTGATCCAAGCCCCCTGATCGAAGGTAAAAACCTGAAGTGCCATCCATTCCCCTGCCAGCAGGAGCTCTGTTTTCCCATCTCCATCCAAGTCCGCTAAGGCTCCATCGGTAAACATGCCCAGCGAAGCAAAGGGCTTGCCGAGCGTTGCGCTTTCATCCGTGAAATTTCCTTTCCCGTCATTTTTCCAAAATTGAATTCCAACAGCAATTCCATAGCCAAAAGGAAAGCCCCGTTGTCCTACAATTAGGTCTAGATCACCATCTTGATCACCATCCCAACTTGAGATAAAGGAGGTGGGTGTTGCAGGGAAAAGCTGTCCTGAGCGAGAAAAATTTCCCTTTCCATCGTTGAGATACAAGCGGTCTTGGTAGCTGGGTGCGAAGTCTGAAAATTCAATTCCACCACTACCTACCAGTAGGTCAGCGGCTCCATCTCCATTGGCATCAAAGAAGTGGGTAACTACATCTTCAGCTAAGCTATCCTGATCAAATAGGGATGTTTGAGCCGTAGACCAAGCTCCCGAAGCACTTTGCTTCCAAAGGGAAGTGGGTTGGCCTTTAGCGCCAGGAATAACTAAGTCCACACGCCCATCACCATTGATATCGGCTTGGCTTGCTCGAGGACCCTCGTTACTAATCGACCAGAAGCGGAGGCGATCCCGGTCAAAATCAACGAATTCACTCTCCTTATGTTGGTAAGGGAAGGCGAATTCTACAGCAGGGCTGAAGTAGGGAGAGTGAGTTTTAAATTCACTTTGTCGAGTCTTTCCATCCACTTCTTTCGGGAATAGCACCTGGTTGGCGGCTACTTTGGTCAGCATGGTCCGTTTCCCTGTGGGCCAATCGATGTGTATCGAATCAATTTGTGTGTGCTTTCCAAGTCCAAAATTCAGTCTTGGATCTACTGAGGACATGTATCCTTTTACAGGCTGAAATTCCTGAATTTGGCTTTCTCCACCGGTGTGTAGCGTTACTTTCGCACCAAAGGCATTGCCTAGATCGAGACTGAGGTAGTTGGTGGTGGTGCCAGGATTACTATTGTTCTGGTAGACAAAGGCACGTTCATTGAGGTTGTTGACCACCAAATCAAGATCTCCGTCGTTGTCCAAGTCGGCATAAGCGGATCCGGTGCTGAAGGTGGTTTGATCTAATCCTTGTGAAGGGGCTAGGTTTTCAAATTGGAGGTTTCCTTTGTTTTTGAAGAGGTAATTTTGCTGGGGAACAGAAGGAAATTTATCAATCATTTTCGTGATCAAAATCGAGTCTTGTCGGTATTGATCTATTTTTCCTTGATTGTTGGCATAGAAATCCACAAAGTCAAAGTCGGTAAGGTCTTTAACAATGCCATTGGCTATGAAGATGTCTTTTTTGCCATCCAAATCTGCATCGAAAATCAATGCGCCCCAGCTCCAGTCTGTAGCTTCAACGCCAGCCCATCTGCCGACTTCTGCAAATATGGGTGTGCTGTCTTGAGGGTGAATTCCCAAATGTCGTTGAAGGGTATTGCGCGTAAACTGGCGGTGGTATCCAGCTTTTTGATTGGCTTGAAACTTGTCCCATTCCTCAAAGGGGGTTTTGGACTTGACTCGCGACAGATCACTTGGGAGCATTTCCGTGACAATCACATCGGGCCACAAGTCATTGTCTAGGTCTGCAATATCTGCTCCCATGGAACCCATGCTGATTTCGGGCATGGCTTGTGGTAAAATCTCTCGAAAAGTCCCATTTTTTTGATTCAGGTAAAGGTAATCTCGCTCAAAAAAGTCATTGGACACATAGAGATCGGGCCAGCCATCTTGGTTAAGGTCTGCCACAGTCACCCCGAGCCCGTAGCCAATAGCACTCCCATAGATACCTGCTTCTTGGGAGACATCGGTGAATCGCTTGCCTTCGTTGCGAAAAAGCTTATTTCCCCCTTCAGGATCTCGAATTTCCCGCTGTCCTAGGCGGAGGTCGTTGAGACCCACGGAGCGGCCGGAGTTGCTAAGCAAGTACATGTCCAGGTCTCCATCCTTGTCGTAGTCAAAAAACACGGCATGCTGGCTGAGGCCTATTTCGGCTAGTCCATATTCCTTGGACTTTTCGGTGAAAGTCAGATCTCCATTATTAATAAAGAGTTCGTTGTGTCTGCGCGCTCCCTGCATGGGACCTGATTTGCAAACGTAAATATCTAGGAGTCCATCTCCGTTCACATCAGCCATGCTGACGCCTGTAGTCCAAGATCCTTCAGAATTTAGACCTGCTTTATCGGTGATGTCCTCAAAGCTGAGTTCACCGGCATTGAGGTAGAGGCGGTTGCTTTGCTGATTTCCAGCAAAAAATATATCGGGCAAGCTATCCTGGTTGATGTCACCAATCGCTACCCCTGCGCCGTTGTAAAAATTACGAAAGGTGTAGGGATTTATTTTTTCGGTATAAACCAGGTCATTGCGGAAGGAAATGCCTGTTTGACTTTCTGAAAGCAGGGAGAATAAAGGTTCGGATCCCTCCTGCTTGCAGGAGAAAAGGAGGTAAAAAAGAAAGAGGGAGAGGTACTGTTTTTTCACAAGGCAAGTGTAAAAAAAAGAATTGTATTTACTTAAAATTCCTCCAAAATATAACTTTTTGAGGCCATTACCTAAATTCTAATTCAAAGCGGGAATGGGTTTTACTTTCTAGAACTGCTTGGACAATTCTAGGCAGCATTTTTCTTGCCCAATTCAATCAGCAATCCTTTAGGGTGACAGGAGCTGTTGACTTTATTTCCCCAGGGGGTAGCTTAGGAGGTAGGGAATGGGAACACTCCGTTACTTGAAGGGGCAGGGGAGGTGGAGTAGTCAGCTGCTGTGCATAAGCCAGCGATTCAGATTCTTGGTCAACAAGGAAGGCGGTTGCAAATAAAATTTTTTAATTTTTAAATAAGGATTCGCTTTTTACTGCGGAACGCTCAAATGTTTCAAAAAAAAATCTTTAAAAATTGTTAAATTTTAAATTATTGTTAAATTTCGCGGTCAAGTTTAAACTCAAACCCAATACAAATGAAAAAACAAGGACTACTAATTTTGTGTTTTTTCTCTCTGTTAGCCCTTAGCATAGGTTTCTCTGCTAACGCTCAGCAAGCGAGAATAACAGGTAAAGTTACTGATGCGAGTACGGGTGAAGGAATCCCAGGTGCTAGTGTATTAGTAAAAGGTACCACCCGTGGCATGGTCACGGATTTAGATGGAAATTATTCCATTGAAGCCAGTTCAACCGATGTTTTGGTGTTTTCCTTCATAGGATACAACACCGTTGAAGAAACTGTTGGTACTCGGACTACAATTAACCTAACTCTTTCCGAGTCCATACAAGGACTTAACGAAGTAGTCGTTGTAGGTTACGGTACTCAAGAGAAAAAAGAAATCACAAGTGCCGTTGCAAGTATCAAATCGGAAGATTTTAACCGAGGAACTGTTAACGATCCTAGCCAATTACTTCAAGGTAAAGTTGCAGGTCTTAACATTTCAAGACCAGGTGGTAACCCAAATGGTGGCTTCAACATCAGACTTCGAGGAATTTCTTCTTTTGGAGCTAACGCTGAACCGCTAATCGTAATTGATGGGGTTATTGGTGCCTCTTTAAGTACAGTTGATCCTAACGATATCGAATCAATGGATGTATTGAAAGATGGATCTGCTGCTGCGATTTATGGAACTAGAGGTTCTGCTGGTGTTATCTTGGTGACCACAAAATCAGGTAAAAAAGGAAAAGCAGTGGTTGAGTATAGCGGAACTGCAGCGACAGAAAGTGTTGCACGAACTATACCAGTAATGTCTGCTGAGGAATATAGAGCACTACCTGGATCTAATGATTTAGGTTCAAACACTGACTGGTTTGATGCAGTAACTAAAACAGGAGTTAGCTTTGTAAACAACCTTTCCATCAGTGGTGGAAATGAAGGGACTAGCTACAGAATGTCTCTTAACTCACGTAATGTGAATGGTGTAGGTATTAATTC
>JACCEC010030064.1_pt1 | contig 24762 bp, 40 predicted proteins | sample 7450121 | NCBI WGS metagenome assembly JACCEC01 (sample SAMN15323455, study PRJNA562643) | freshwater metagenome | isolation source: river surface water | place: USA:Blue River Watershed | collected 2017-08-18 | reverse complement strand
TTTACCTCTGCCATATTCTCATTGCCACAAAGGGCACACTTAGTTATATTAGTCATAGAATTATTATATCATCTCCTGATACGTTATTGCGTATCAATTTGTCAAAATGTGAAAGAATTTTTTTATAATCATTAATAGTATATCCACACTCAAGAAACCATTCCTCTGGTTTTCTCTTGGCATTCTTAATTGCATATATGGAGTAGTCATTATATACGTATGCCAAAGACTTCATCATTATTAAATTAGATCTAAATACATTTTCTAATCCATCACGGATAAACTTTCTATTTTCAAATCCGCCCCAGGCATCATCATAGTAGTTCTCTGGTGAGTGCGTGATTGGCCAGTATGAAGTATGATAGATGTCCCAACCAGACATAAAGGTTCTCCAGCTAAGGTATGGCTCTTCTGAGTCAAACTGACTATACTCATCAAACCCTACCTCATCTACAAATGATCCATAGGTAAACATAAATCCACACGCAATGTATGGTGTCTTGTAAAACCTTTGTGCGTTGTCATAGTCCATTGGGACTGTATACTCTTTACCCTGAAAAACTAAGTCATTATATCCCTGAATAATCTCACATGTTTTGAGTCTTAGCTTGTCGTCGTGAATCTCTCCAAGCCCAGTTATAACTGTCTTTGGGCCAAGATTATTTAGTGATACTTTAAGCCACGTATCCCACCCATCTTGAAACTTCATATGAGAGTCAAGCATTAAAAAGTATTGCTCGTCAACATAGGCTGACCTGCTTAGCTCATATCTGATTCTAGTAATACCTGGTCTACTTGGGATATCGTAGTTTAGTATTCGAAGTTGTTCACGTGGGATAAAAGATAGGTCAGGGTATATCTCTGGCTCATACTGCATTGCTAGAGCAAACACTAGATTTTCTGGATGGTCAGCCTTTTGGTAAGCCTGTGTAAGTGTTCTTACAAGAAGTGGATCACGATATGCTGCAATATTTATAAATATTTTATCCATTAAATTTTAAGCTTTCATTCTTAGTAAACCACATTGGTAGAGAGTATCTGTGCTCTTTTACCTCAGACACTGAGTGCTCATGCTCAAGTGATTTAAAGATTACAAGGTCTCCAAGCTTAGGCTTGACACTTATGTTTAGTTCTGGAAAAGATATTATGCCACCATCTTTCATGTCATTCAGGTACAGCATTGCAGTATAGTCAAGATGATCATTCATTCCCTGTGCCCCGTCTTTGTGTGGCAGCAGTCTTGCACCAGGGTACTGCTTTGAAAGAAACCACGACGTTAGGAATAGGCTTGGGTCTATAGCATCTCGTGTTCTTGTAAAGATATCATTAAGTGTATCTTTGATTTCATATACGCTATCCATAGAGTGAATAGCCTGCTCTGGTAGCTCTTCGTCATATCCAAATCTAAGCATATATCTTTTTCTGTTTTTATTATGAACAAAGATATCTAGGTTATGATCAATAAAATCAATAATGGTTTCTGCTTGTTCTGGTGTTACAAAATTTTCTATGACTGTAATTTTTTCCATATTTAACATTATATCACTTGCCTCCCCAGAGAGATTCGAACTCCCGACACGCAGGGTAGAAACCTGCTGCTCTTCCGCTGAGCTATGGAGAGATGGTAGGGCAGGTGGGGCTTGAACCCACGACAACCACCTTATAAGTGTGGTGCTCTAACCAACTGAACTACTGCCCCAAGAACTTATATCTTGGATTGTATTCGTTCGATTACTGCCTTTAAATAATACCCATAGTACGGATCTTCTTCTTTATTTGCAAACAGCTCAGATTCTAGCTCTTTAATGATTTCATTATAGACATTAAGTCTCTGATGTTTTTTCTGATCATCAAGAAGCTGTTGCGTTACATGTAGATAGCTCTCTGGCCAATTACACTCTAGCTCAGTACTTGTCATGAGAAACACCATGCTTGTCATCAATGTACTTGTGGATCTTTCTCCAAGCTACTGCTCTAGAAATTGCAAAACCTGCAAGCAAGAACACAGCATTCCAGAAAAATTCTGAAACCATATGCTCTATTCCAAAGGTAACTTCTAGAATAGTTTCAAACAGGGTTTCTCCCTCGTGTCCATGTTCCACTAGTTCTCCTCAACTACTGCAAAGATGTCACGGTATGGAAGGATAATTAGCTTCTCATAGTTGTGCTCAATCTCTGTGCCAGAATACTTTGAATAGATTACCTTGTCCCCTGGCTTTAGGTCAATAGTAACCTTGTCACCATTTGCAGCGGTAAATCCTGGACCAACTGCAACAACAATAGCCTCAGTTGGCTTCTCGTTGTTGACATTAGCAATAATCAAACCACCTGCACTTGTCTTCTCAGACTCCTCAATTGGCTTTACTACTACTTTATCTTCTAGTGGCTTAATCATTGTTCTCCTTAAATGTTTTGTATAGTTCCATTGTACGTGGAAATACTTCGTTTGTCAACTCATTAACTGCTTTTGCATACTGCTGAATTTCCCACTGTGCATCATGTTCTAGACGCTGGTCTAGGAATGTCATAACGGCCTGCAAAGAAGCAGTCCAACGCCAACGTACATACATGCCGTATGCTGGCAAGAATAGACGAGCAAGCTCTGGTGCAATATTGTCTTCCATTGCTTGGTGATATAAGCTAGTGCCAGATGCAATTGTTTGAATTAGCTTTTCAAAGTACCATGCACCCTTTTCTTCATCAATTGGCTCACCACTACCTTGCTTGCTATGCTCTGGCTTGCTACGCCATTCATCAGAAAGTGGAACATAGAACTGTTCGTCTTCTGTGATGTAGCGTCTTGAACTTTCGTTCCATCCATTCTGATCATCTACGTGCGTGGAGGCAACTGCGTACTTCCACCACTGTCTTGCGACAAAGAGCGGTGCGTAAATTTCCATGGTGACTGCTGCATGTCTGAACGGAGACGTGTGTCCCTCTCGGATAAGGAAGTTAACAAGTCCTTTATCTCGTTCAGAGAATTCGTCACTTTCCTTATCATAACTAACACGAGCAGCGTTAACAATGCCAAGGTCGCTTCCAAGCACATCAACCAGTCTAACGTAACCTTCATCTAATACCTTAATCTTGTCGTTCATTATCTTTAAATCTCTTTTCTAATTTCTTAACTATAATTCTATACGAAATGACAGCAACTGTCAACTCATAGATTGTGTTCCAGAAAAAGTCCACAACAATATGGTTGATATCAGAAAGCATTTCCCAAATTAAATGCCAATTCACCTTATACCCTTTTCTATAGAATATAAATTATATCAGTGATGGACTTTAATGTCAAGCTGCAATAGCATTGATTTTGTCTGGCTGAAAGCCTGCCCAGGCTTGATCCCCAGAGATTACAACTGGGACAGACATAAATCCCATAGAGACAATCTTGTCGTATGCCTGCAGATCTTCTGTGATATCTACCACAGTATACTCAACACCATTCTTATCTAGCATTTTCTTTGTCATGTCACATTGGACACAGGCTGGTTTTGAATAAACCGTAGTCATAAATATCTCCTTTAGTTATATAAATACAATTATACAATTGTATTGAAAGATTTCTTGTCTTAATTATTACGTTTGTGTAACAAAGTTTATATATTGTACCACAATTTGGACTACCTGCCAAGTTCGTAATTAATTTTTTCTATATGTTCGAAAAGTCCTAGTTTGTCTATCTTAGATATTGCTTTTATATCTTTTGGGAGACAGTGTCCGCCAAAGCCAAGTTGTCCATCGTCTGGACTTGGAACAAAAGTATGGCCAAGCCCAATTCTATTGTCCATACCAACAGCTGATCGAACAGCATCATATTCTACATCGTAGTCCTGACAAATTTGATATATGCTATTAAATAAAATAATCTTTGTGGCAAGTGCTGCATTTGCAGATAACTTTATTATGCATGCCTCTTCAATAGATACAAAAAATGTTTCTTGCTTTTCTTTGTACCCAGCACCAACCATTACGTAAAAGAATTTACGAATGTCTTCTTCATTTCCACCAAGTACAGTCCTCAAGGAAGAGTCAGTATTATTTTTAAAATCATTATGATCCATAAACTCAGGGAACACTATTAGACTGCCAGCAATTCTAGACCTTATCTCCAATGCCTTGTCTGGTGACAGCGTACTTCTAATTACTATGGTGCCAGAGTATTCATTTAAGTAATCAATTGCTGCGTCTAAGTCTTCATAGTCATCTGCCCCCCTTTGTAGGGTGTCAACACAAACTATTGCATAGTCGCAATTATATGGATCTTTAGCAGATATTCCCTTATATGGGTCATGAAAGTCTATGCTTGCAAGTGGCAGGCTATGCTTGGTTGCCAAGCCAACCTTACCCATTCCAAGAATTAAAATATCAGACATTTCTGGCTATCCAATCTTCTAGAGTTACTGATGGGGACCATCCAAAAGTAGCCTTAAACCTAGATGATTCAGCAATTGTTGCTTCAGACTCACCAATTCTTTTTGGAACATATGTTTGGTTGTCTGATATTAGATTTGCAACATCTTGAATGCTATACTGCTTTTCAAAGCCGACATTGTATGATTTGCCAAAGCTATTGCTATCAACATTAGACATTCCAGCAAGGATGCATGCGTCAACAATATCAGATATATTTGTAAAACTTCTAAGCTGTTGGCCATCACCAACAATTGTTAGAGGCTGACCATTATTCTTTTGCTCAATAAACTTGCCAATCACTGTTGCATACTGTCCAAGTGTTGGCTGTCTATCCCCATAGACATTAAAAAATCTTAAAGACAGGGTATTGAGTTTATGTGCTAGATTAAAACTAAGACAAAGATTCTCTCCAGCCAGCTTGCTTGCGGAGTACACAGTTAGGCAGTCTGGATGTTGTGTTTCTACATTTAGCGGTAGGTTATTGCCGTATACAGATGATGAAGATGAAAAGATAAGTCTCTCTACCCCAGCCTCTGAGGCACACTTTAAAACATTAAAAGTTCCTAGAATGTTTGTATTCAGAGTATTTCCTGGATTCATAACTGATGGCTGAATCCTTGATCTAGCTGCAAGATGATAAACTACTTTAACATTCTCATATAGTTCTCGTGTAGACTCATAGTCTAAGATATCAAGCTTATAATTTTCTGCCTTTGGATTCCAGTAAAACTTTTTGTTTTCTGTTGCAGATTCATCATCAATTACACGAACATGATAGCCAAGATCAATTAACTTGTCTACTAGGTGGGAGCCAATAAAGCCTGCACCACCTGTAACAAGTATCATTAAAAATCTCTTTTCTTATAGTTGAGAATTTAATTATACCAGATTTAGCCTTCTGAAGCAATTTGGTCCATAGCCCAGGCAAGCACTTCTACAGCAATAATATCTCCTGCAATATCTTTAGCTTGAATCAGCTCTCTAAGATGGTCAAAGATAGCCTTACGCTCTTCGTATGCACCAATTGAATATATTTCTGAAGTCATGTCATCTATTCTTTGCAATAGCAAAGCATGTCTTTCATCCAAATCATAGTCGAAAGCTTCAAACTTCATACTAATATTATACCTCTGTTTGCTATAATATATGTAATGAATCAATACTCTCAGTTTCAGGCATATAAGGAAAAGATGGGTTGTAAGGATTGCAAGGTCCACTACCCACACTATATTCTTGAGTTTGACCATCGTCCAGGGGTCAAGAAGCTGGATCTTGTCTATCGTGTCTTGAGGAAGTATGGCAAAGATGCAGCATGGAGAGAAGTAAAGAAGTGTGACGTGGTTTGTTCCAACTGTCACAAGCAACGTGAATACGAAAGAAGTAATAGTGAAGAATAAGATATTTGTTTCAATGCCAAGCTGGAGAGATCCATTTGTGTATGAAACCATCAAGTCAGCCTATGAACAGGCATACAATAAGGACAGACTAGTTTTTGGTGTGCTATTCCAAGGGTATCCAGAAGATGATTGGATGATTGATGAGGTACAGTCCAAGCTTCCAGATGCCAACATTAACATCAAAAAGGTTCACGGTGATGATGCTCCAGACTACTTGTGCGACATCAAGCAGATCATTATTGATGAATTTATGACTGATGAGGCATATTATATGCAGGTAGATTGCCACACTAAGTTTAGAAAGAACTGGGACATAATGCTTGAAGCAGAGTTGCTGATAGCTAATATAGTTTTTGGCAAGAGCATAATCAATTCTCAAACTATTTATTTTGATAGCTGGAAGGATGAACTGATTGCTGACCCACTAACATCTTACCCAGACTTGGGGGAATGGGAAGTGATTGGAAATACTTTGGACTTCCCAGAGCCAATAGCCTTAAATGGTTTAGTTATACAAAAGCCAAACAACTTAATGATTAAAGAAAACTTTTATAACGGGAATATGGTATTTGCATATTCAGACTATGTTAGAGAAGTTCCATTTGCCAAGAACATGGCACAGTGCTTTGAGCAACAGCTATCTATGCTACGTGCCTGGACTGCAGGGTATGAGGTAGTATCTCCAATACACCTATATACTAATAATTTTAATTATTGGAACCCAAGCGAGCGAAGCGATTCATATGTCAGACACATAAGATGGGATAGGCCAGAGCAGCAGGCAAGAATTAGAGCAGCAAATCTTGAGTCATATGAGAAGTTTAAAAAGATATTTACTGATCCAGAAACAAGATATAATCCAGACTTTGGTGCTTTCAGGGAGAGGACTGTAGAGGATTTTATAGAATTTATTGGCTATAACCCATTTACCCTGGAAATTACTAGAGACCCACAGATAGATATGGATAATGCTATAATTATAACTGATGAGATTTTTAGCAAAACTATAACTCAGCTAACTGGTATTCAAGATACTGACAGCATTATTAACGATCCACACACTAGAAGGGAATCTCGTGTATAAAATTATTCTTAACACCATGCCAAGAACTGGTGGCTTTTTCTTTTTTGATTTGATTAGAGACATGTATGGTCACAATATGCGTGATCATTTAGATCCACGTATAGCAGGTGAGTGGAGTCAGATGGACAATTGGGTCATTCTATGTCATGAGCCACTTTTATTCCGTGCAGAATTGCCTGGTGTCACAATGACAACTGTTCTTAGAGATCCAGTTGACGCTATTACATCCCAAATTCTAAAAACATCTTACGGTTTTGGAAACTCAACTATTGCTGGAAGGCCAGAGATTGTAGATGGAAACATGGCGTTCTTCCGTGATAAGAAGGAAGAGTTTATCAAGGAGTCAATGTATCAGGAGTCTCGTATGTGGGAAGGCTACACATATGGCTCAATGCTTGCTATAGACCGTATAGTGCCATTTACATTTGAGCAGGTAACAGAAGACCTACCGAATGTTCTTCCGCACCTCTACAGGCTTTCTGGAGGCACTGGAGAGTGTACCCTAAAGACACAAGAACAGATTGATCAACACCTAGCACATCATATTGAACGTGCCAAGCATGACATTAATTTTTCTAGCGGTGCTGCTAATGCTTTTCCAATTGAAAAGCCAGAGGAGTATTACATCATTAAAGAAATGGTTAAGAAATTTCATCTTACATCAAAGCTTGAAGATGACTATGCAAAAGCTCTAGAGGCATTTGATAAGAGGCATAAAGATCTGGGAATTAAATAATCTCCCACACAGACATTCTACCTGCGAGACGCACGGTCATAAAATAGGTAACTAATCCATCCTAAGAGCGATCGCCTGTGTGAGAGACAATATAATTATATCACTCTTGTAGACTTTGTATAATCTTTTCCAAAGTCAGAGAACAAAGCCTTGTTCTTTTCGCTTTCGACAATTCTGCGAGACCAAGAATATCCTGCATCTCCACCCCATGCAAGCCACATGATATATCCGTTAGAAGGATTTGCAGAGTTGCCCCAGTCCTTACCCTTCTTGTCTACTTCATGGCGAGAGAAGTATGAGTACATACGCTTTACAGTGCTTAGAGATAGTGACTCACCTCTTGCTAGTTGCCCTGCTCTGGTCCAGCCAACTGCAGTACCTGCACCATTAGCCTTTCCATCTTCTTTAAATTTAATGGCTCTACGAGCTGCAGATCTTGCCCCTGAAGGTGGAGAGTATCCATCTGCCTTAGACACTGATTCGCTATCATAAACAACATCATCGTCATCTTCCCATAGGTCATCAGCCTTAGCAGCAGGAACACAGTTAGGAACCATCTTGCCACCCTTTGGCTTCATACCACGCTGAACGTAGCCATCCCAACATGGAGATTGCTTAAGTATATAGTCGTTTGTATTGTCTGTCATTGTTTTCTCCTTATTCAATGATATATGTTCCACTGATGTGAAAACTATCCTGCTGACTCAGATTTACTGGAACACCACTATTAAATGGATTTTGTTTCCCATTTGATGTGGTTGTCAAAAGTGATAGGGTGTCTGAGCCAGCCTGAACATGTCCAAGGACTGCATACTCGTCACCAGTTGAGATGTCATGTAGGCATCCATCAGACATCAAATAGTTTTGCTTAGATGGAAATGGAAGCTTGACATAGTATTGGCCAGAACCAAAGCTTGTAATGTTGTCCATATCTACATCAATAGAGAAGTGGCATAGCTTTCCAACCAATAGCCATTCTCCAGAAAACATTGGTGTACCATCAAAGGTTGGCTGTGATCCATTTAGTGTGCCACCCTCAATAGACCAAGTACCGTTATAAGTGCTGGCTGACATAGAAATACTTGGGTGGGTAAATCTAGCCATTAGCTACCGCTCTCAAGACTTGTCTTTAGTACTGCTAGTTTTGACAGATCAGTATCTGTAATGGCATATAAGGAGTCATTTCCTGGAAGCTCCCAAGAGATTGCATGACCAGGAGCAATTCTATATCCGTAGCTCAGTATGGTAACTCCTTCTCCACCAACATAAACATATGCGGAATCATCTACATTTTGAAGTGTGATATCTAGACCAGAGTGAATCCCATTAGGAGTTAGTCTGGTTGCTGTAGAGCTTGAAAGGGTTAATAGTGCATGCTGAGTCATACAATAATTATAGCATAAGAAAAGGCAGGCCACACATTAGTAGCCTGCCCAATCTTTGTTTATATTACTTTGTAGCTGGCTTCTTTGCAGGAGCCTTCTTGGCAACAGGTTTCTTTACAGGTGCCTTCTTTGGTTTTGCTGCTGCCAGAGCAACTTCTACCTCTTCAACCTTTGGTACACGACCAAATGCTGGGTCATTTGGATTGATGTAGCGAATTGCTACTGGTGCAATAGCACCCACCAATGACCATACTAGGTCTACTGGATCAGTTACTCCAGCTAGATATAGTGTTGATGCAGCACCAAGGACAGAGCGTCCGTATGATGCAAGCATCGCTTTTAGTTGTTCATTCATGGTTTCCTCCTAGGATATTACCTTATTTTATTGTGTTTGGATCAGTTGGCATTATTTCCATGAGTGCATCATGTGCCTTTGCTATCTTTTCCAAATTAGTATATGGGACACTGTCCATACCAAACGCCATCCCATAAGTTCTGTGGTAGTTAATGATTGGCTCAATAACTGCATTATACTCAGTAATTGCCTCTTGAACTGCCTCAATATATTCAAACGCATATTCCCTGCTTGATGCGATAAAAGCCATAAACTCTTCTGACTCAAGCAGCTTCTTATCTTCGTGCATCTGGATAATCTTATCATTCAAGATTCCAATATCTACCTTAGACTGTGTTAGCTTCAACACAAGGTCAATCTGAGCCTTCTTTAGCATAATCATTCCATATAGTGCAAGTACAAGAAGTACTGACTCTATGGCTATAATAATAGTTTCTATCATTTAGAAACCTTCCTATCTGATATGTGTGTAGGCCAATAGTATTGACATGTATCACAGCATGGAGTGTTGTCTGAGTGGCTTACAAACATTGAAAAGTGATCATAGTAGATTGGGTCTTTAACACTAAGCCTTGCTTTGTGTGTTACTGTAATCTTCTTCATCTCTTCAGAGTTCTGATACCACGATGGCATTCCGTGCCCCCAGTTCTTTAGGTGCACAACACGTAGAGCAACAAGGTTTTCCATATTCTTGTCAGTCTTAATGCCACGCTTGTTAGCTTCCTTAACCATTGCAAGTGCATAAACAAAAAGGCCATGCTCATGCCCACGCCACATCTTAACTGCAGGATGATTACGCCAAGCTGCCTTTGGATCTTTGTTTGATAACACCTTTAGAATCTGATATGCTTCAAGGATTTGCTTGTTAAGTCTCTTAGAGTCAAGCATATTTGCAGCAGTATCAAAATCCTTAGATGGCAAAAAAGTTTGCATTATAGTTCTACTCCACCCTCTCGTACCAGAAGTACGATAGCTCCATTATCTTCAAGGGCTTTCTTAACCCTCACCATATATTCTACAGCATGACGCTTGTCTTCGTCAAGTAGCTTCATAAAATCTGGCTCACTTGCTTTTACAGTAATAAAGGTTTCGTTATCTACTAGCGTAACCTTAAAGCCTTTTGGAGCATAGTGTGCCAATGATCTAAAGGCTCTCTTCATTTCATCTGTATACATATTAATCTACCGTCAAATACTTCCATGTCTCTGCCCACTTAGCTTTACTCTTATGTCTGTTGAACTCACGAGAAATCTCTCCATCCTCAAGATAGATACCTCCCCATACGCCCCAGCCTTTAGTTGATACTCCAACAGCAAAGCAGTGCCTTGCAACTGGACATGTTGAGCACAGTGTGTCAACGTCCTCACGTAACTCTACGTCTTCCTCATAAGTATCAAAGAATAGATTTGTGTCAAAGCTTTGGCATTTGGCTTTTTTAAGCCACTCGTCTTTAGCTCTCGCCATTGGCTACCTCGCAAATCTGTCTGGAATATCCCATCCATTTTCAGTTGCTGGGAACACCTGCTTAATGTACCAGCGACCACGGACAAAAGCACCATGTGGCTTAGTCCAGGCAGTTGGATTTGGAATGATGTTTACAACATCCCATCCCTGCCAGCTAAGTGACTTGTTTGACTTTACAATTGATTCCATCTTGTCTAGTGACTTAATGTTCATTTTATATACCCCTTGTGTGCATATTATTGTTTGTTTTATTTATTAGTGCCTATATATCTGCACATCAACATCCTTGGCTCTGGCAGTTTGCACAGAGTCTGGGAGTGATTCTTTTGGCAGACAATAGAAGGCGAAGTAATCAATTTCGGCATGATTATCTTCAATCCACTTTGGTGGAATCTTTACTAGCTTTGTCTTAATGCCCTTAGCCTTCATGCTTCGCTCTGTAACATTAAGAAACTCCATAGCCATATTGTTAATGTTTATGGGGCCTGCAGTAAATACTATAAACTCTTTATCGTGCTCATCCTTTCTAATTAAGGCTGAACGCATTCCAGACAAAAAGATTGAGTAGTCATCAAAATTTCTTGTACCCTGAACTACCACGATCATTTTTATCTTCCTTTCTCAACAATTCTACGATTTCACTTATCTTGTTCAATTCTACATCATCCATAGCCATTGTGTCAACTTCTCTGGTTGACTCCTGAATAACCATCTTATCTCTTACGTCAGCAACGTAGAACTTATCATTGCTAATCCAGTATGCTTCATTATCTGCTATTACTACCTTGACATGCAGAGAGTCATGATGCTTACTTGTTTGAGTAATGATTGGGTTTTGAACCATATCAAGCATTGTAGTAAAAATATTCAATGGCCTAATCAGTTCAAATGCTCTTGTTTGGCTGTAGCTAACGTTGACAGAAAGCTTCATTGTTTTGCTTCTCTCAACACGCTTAGAGACAAGAGCAATAGTAACTAGAGTTATTATGGCACCAAGTATGTATTCCATGATAATATTATACTGCTATTGATAACTAGTTAGCTTTATTTGCAGACTTAGCACGAGCTTTTGCAAGAGCGTCAAAGTCTTTAATCTTTGTCTCTCCAAGGTATCCCCACGCATAACCATCAGCAATCATCTTATTATTGATAGACTCTGATGCACCATCTAAATATACCCATCCAAGAATGCGACCGTACTTTTCTGATGAGTCCATCTTCTCTGTACGGATTACTACATGCTTCGCAGCTTTAATATTTTTCTTGAGATATTCTTTTGCTTCTAGTCCAAGTGCCTTCTCAGCCTTGTCAGTAGTGCGTGACTCTGGGGTATCAATACCAGCCAGACGGACACGACTCTTAAATAGGATATCAAATCCAAGATCAATTACAACGTCAATGGTATCTCCATCTACTACGTTGGTTACTTCGTTTACGTAATACTCGTACATTTATTCTCCGTTCCATACCCAGACATTGCCTGTGTATCCAAGATCCCTGAGTTTTTTCTCAAGCTCTTCTCTGATGTTCCATGCAAATACTATTATATCAGTTGGATCAAGTTTTAGCATTTCGTCCATGCTTGTAATTTGAATGTTTGGTCCAGGAACATAACGCCCCTGCTTCTCTTTTACATCATCAGCAATTGCTGAAATTCTTTTTGATTGTACTCCAGCAAAATTTAGTACCACTGTTGACTTTGCAGATGCACCAACACCACACAACACACCACCAGATTGCCAAATAGATTCAACTTTGCCGTTAAAATTATTTGCTGATTGGCGAATTCTATCCTGAGTTTCAGACCATTTATTTCTATCTAAAAGACCATACTGCAACTCTTCCCTGATTGCTACTCTAACACCATCAGTTGGCTCTCCACCTTGCTTAATCCAATATCTATTAGAACCACCCTGTGGAGGTACTGACTGAACATTGAACAAAGATAGCCCCATCCTGTTTGCAAGCTTAGCTACAGCATGTGCAGATAAATAAGAGTAGTGTTCATGGAAGATTACGTCAAAGTGATCGTGATCAATGATGTTCATAATGGTTGGATTTTCTACTGTGACAATCGTATCTCTGTCACATAACATTGATATACCTGCCATAAAGTCTTGAATGTCTGGTGTATGTGCCATAACATTATTAGCAACAATCCACTTTGGCCTGCCCTTTAGTCTGACTATATCTTCTGCTACCTTGGTACCAAAAAAGTCTGTGATTACTGGTACACCATCACAAATAGCATATCTAGAGATATTCTCTGCAGGGTCTACCCCAAGAACATCTATACCATTTGATTGTAAATACTTAAGCAAGTAGCCATCGTTGCTTGCAATTTCTAATACCCATTCCCCTGGATTGATCCTAGGGATAATATTCTTATCAGCAAACTCATAGATATAGTCTAGGTATGACTTGCTTGTTGATGTCCTCCAGTTATAATTTTTGTAAAGCTCACTTGGCTTAATGTCAACTGATAGCTGACCAAGTCCACAATCACTACAAACCATCATCTTATTTGGATATAGGTATGATGGCTCTTTTTCTTTTACAAATCCACCAGCTAGTGGCTGTATGCCAAGATCAATAGCTAAAAATAAGTTAGGGCTATCGCATGCACGACATTGATTTCTTATAACCATTCAGTATTCTCCATATACCATTCAACAATTTCTGACAAAGCTTTATCAAGATTATACGGTGGATTCCATCCAGAGTCAAGTAGCTTAGAGTTGTCTAGAGCATAGCTTGAGTCATACCCTGGTCTTGACACAGATGAATCAGTTAGTTTATATCTTAATTCTTTTCCAATAATATTTGCAATCTTAAGTGCCCACTCTAGATTGGAGTACTCTGCATCGCCAGCTATATTAAATCTTAGTGGCCTATTGGTATCTTCTGGCAACAGGAATGATTGATCAAGAATGTGAAGCAATGCTGATGCCATATTGCCAGCATACAACCAGTATCTCTTTCCTATCTTGCCATCATCATATGTGTGAATATCTAGTTCTTCACCATTGATAATCTTTTTGATTGCCATAGGGGTAAACTTCTCAACGTTCTGACATTCCCCCACAATATTCATGATGTTTACAATTGCCAACGGCATTGAGTATGTACGCCAATATGCATAGATAATATCCTCTTGTGCAGCCTTAGATGCACTATAAGGATTGCTAGGCAGGTGTGTGTCCCACTCAGTAAAATGCCTTCCCTGATAAGGACCAAAAACTTCATCAGTAGAAATATGAATAAACTTCTCTGGCTTTGCTTCTCTTGCCCAGTCAAGAATGTGGCAGGTTACTTGCACGTTATTAATAATAAATGGTGCAGGATTTTCTATACTTCTGTTGACATGACTTTCGCTTGCTAGATCTAGAACATAATCAATCTTACCAATCTTCTTGGATGTTACAGAAGATATTGGGGATGATAGATCACATGTTAAAATAGTTACCCTGCTAAGTTTTGCTTCATCATTACTAGTAGCAAAAACTAGCCTATCCTGAATTCCATGGTGCCTAAATGTCGTCAAACAAACAACATCCCAGTCAGTGGTATCTAGGATACGCTTTAGGACGTGACTACCTAAAAAGCCAGCACCTCCAGTTAGCAGTACTCTTTTAGTCTTCACCCTTTGTCCGATTCTCTTTAAGTCGTTCTCTCTCATCAACTATCTTAAAGGCAAACTTCATCATCTTGTCATATCCAACAGCATTGTCAACAATCTTGTTATAGTGGTGTGAGCAAAACAATAGGTCTCCAGATACACCAGTTACCTGCACATAAGCCTGTGCACCACAGCTATCGCATCGATCATTAGCAGTTAGGGTCCATTCGTGAGTTATTGCAACTTCCATGCTTACTCCTATTTGTCTGTTTGATAAAATCCACTACCCTTAAATTGGATAGCAGGTGAGTTTAATACCTGACGCATTCTATATCCACACTTCTCACAGATGTGCTCTGGTGATGGGTCATGAATGCTTCTGGTCTCTGAAAAGCGATGATCGCATGCTGTACATGCATATTCATATACTGGCATTACTTTACCTTCTTGCCAAACTTAGCCCAAAGACGCTCATGAATGTAATACCCAAGAGATTCCCAGGCAATATAAATCAACGCACCAAGGCTGGCATATTCCCATTCCCCAGTAAATAGATAAATAACACCAGCTACGCCAATTAAATGAAAGGCTTCCCAGCTCAGTGTTTTAATCAAACTTCTTTTATTGGATTCCATATTTCCTCCTATAAAGGCCACAAAGGGTGGCATACTATATAAAGTATACCACCCAGTGCAGATATTGTCAACTAGCCAAGCTTAATTTTCTGACCAACAGAAATTTTGTTAGCATCCTTAAGTCCATTAATCTTAACAAGATTAGCAACAGTAGTTTTGTTTTTTGTTGCAATAGCACCAAGGGTATCTCCTGACTTAACAGTATACACCTTAGCTGCTGGCTTAGCAACTGGCTTAGCAGCTGGTTTTGCTACAGGCTTGGCTGCTGGCTTTGGCTTTTCCTCTGGCATAGCTGAGTGAGCTGGCAGTGGCTGTGCTGGAGCGTCAGCAGGAGTTACCTCATCAGCTGATGCCTTTGCCTTTTCTGCTGCCATAAGTGCTTCTACGAAACCGACTGGCTCAACAAAGCCCTTGCCATCTGCAGACCAACCATGTTCCTTGCCCTTCCAGATCTCCCAGTGTAGGTGAACTCCAGTTGACATACCAGTAGTTCCCATCTTACCAAGAACTGTACCAGCCTTAACAGTCTGACCAACCTTTACCTGAATAGATCCCTCTTCCATGTGAGCATATAGTGATGTATAAAACACTCCGTCAATCTTGTGCAAAAGAACTACGTAGTATCCAAATCCACCACCTGCAGCAGTTGACTTCTGTGCCTTTAGAACTTTTCCATCTGCGAATGCTTCAATGTACCACGGCTTCTTTCCAAGTCCAAAGATATCTGTACCATTGTGGTGCTTCTTTGTCTTCTGAACTGGATGGATACGCCAACCCATCTTGCTGCTGATTTTCCAGCCTTTGTTTTTTCCTCCGTCAATCGGATATTGATATTTGGCCATTTGGCCCTCCTTCTATATAAGTATATTTTAACACATTATGCTTCTAGATAGTCGCAATAAATTTCTGTTACTGAGTCTGTGTCAAAAGGTTTGTCTGATACAGAAGTGTTAGATGCAAACTTTGGTCTGCCCCACCCAACAATAGATACCTGAATACCTTTTTTATTCTTTGCATATCCACGAACCTTTTCTGCAACCATTCCGCCATTTCTTTGGTCTCCCTTTGCAGTTCCAGATGTGTTGCCTTCTATAGTTGTGCATACGCCATCTCTGCCAGCCTTAATACAAATACCCACATGCGATATTCTATTTACACCATCTTCTGGGAAATCAAAGAAAAGAATGTCTCCTGGCTGTGGAGATTCTCCACTCTTTGCGTCAATCCATGCACCCATTTTTTCAAATGACGCTGCACCTGCTGGTGTGTATACAGTGTTAGGCACCTTTACCCCTGCCTGATCTGCACACCACATAACAAAACTTCCGCACCAAGGCTGAAAGTTTACTTTTGTAAATTTACCATATTTGGTCTCATTGTCTTTTGGTCCTTCGATAGTCCCAAGTTCTTTCTTTGCAACCTCAACTAGTAGGGCTGCCGTGTTTTTGTCTGCCATCCTGGCCTCCTTATACGACAGTACAAAATTATACCAGAGTATTAGAGGCCAAGCATTGCGATGTACATTTGTCTTATTTCTTTTAGCTGAGGGTTTAAATCATAAAACTCTTCTATTGTACGTCTTTGGTTTTTAACTTTAAACACAGAAGAGCTATCTAGGAACTGAAACTTTGCCATCTCAACCCTCTCATCAGGGCTTTCGTATAGTGCCTGATATGGCTTGCCTTGACCCATGGTGTACATTGGCTTGCCATATATTGCTAGGGTAGTCTCTTCATCATCATGACCAATAGGGATATACTCTGTATTATAGTAATAGTCCCATCCAGACAAGAAGCTTGCTATTGATATAGTGTACTCCTCTGTATACGATCTTATTATTGGGAAGAATCCAACGTCTTCTAGGTACTTCTTGCTTGTAAAAAAGAAGTGGCTACAAGATTGAAAGCTTCTTCTATATCTAGTTCCATCCCATGCAACACTATCTGCTGCTGGACTAATTGTCCTATCAATAACATTAAGATCATTGTTTGGAGTTATACCCCAGTAAACAGCATCAGTCACAAAACCATTATCAAAGGTAGGACCAACGTGCTTCATAGTTGGTCTAGACAACACTGTCTTTTCTCCATGCAATCTAACAAGTGCATCATAGTCGTTGATCAAAGTGGCATCCCAGTACTTTGCAAACACCATATGAGAATCTATCATTAGAAAGTAGTCTTCTCCGTTATGCTGCTCTGCCATCTCTCGTCTTACCCAGTAAACTCCTGGACGAGTCTCTACATCATAAAACAAAAACTTAAAATTTGGATTATCTAAATACTTAGAGATGTCTGGCATTCTATCATCGTGATACTGCATGCCTATACAAAAAAACAATCTTTCTGGAAACAGTGCATTATCTAGAGCACCCTCAATAGTTCTGATTAGTGCTGGATCGTTATAGGCTGGCACTGTTATAAAAATTGTTTTATCTTTCATGACTTATCTCACAATCTTAGTGTTGTATGTTTCTTCCCAAAGCTTAATATCTTCTTCATCATTAAGTAGTGGCTGTCCTTTTACGTTCAGACTAGTGTTCAGCAGAACTGGTACTCCAGTTTCATTATAGAATTTTTCTAGAACTGAATAGAGTCCTGGGTGCTGCTCTCTGGTTACTGTCTGAACTCTAGAGGTTCCATCCACATGCACAACTGATGGAATAATATCTGGCTTTAGACATCTAGGTGTGTACTGCATATATGGAGATTCATAATTCATGTCAAACCACTCAGAAGCATGCTCAGCCATAACGACTGGAGCGAATGGCCTGAACAGCTCACGCTGCTTTATTCTATTTACCTTATCTTTGATATCTGGATCTCTTGGATCAGCCAAGATGCTTCTATTTCCTAATGCACGTGGACCAAACTCTGCCCTGCCAGCTGCCACTGCACAGACTCTATTTGTCATTATTTCATTAAAGATTGCGTCTACTGGATACTCATTACCAAGATCATATCCAAGATATGGACCTTCCCACTTAACATGTCTTCCACGAAGAGCTAGGGCAGCACCCAAAGAACTTCCAGCATCTCCTGGATTTGGCATAATCCAAATGTTATCAAATATCTTCCACAGCATTGTATTTGCAGATGCATTAAGTGCACACCCACCCATAAATACTAGGTTGTCATAATCTGGAAGCAGTTCATTTCTTACCTGACACATAAAGTCCCAGAGCCTATACTCATAAACTCTCTGAACTGCAGCAGCTATATCAAATTTTGCTTGCTCATCAATTGGCTCATCCCAATCAGTGATACCCTTATGGTAATTGTACTTCTGTTTACCAGTGTATGGGAAGTACTCAGATACCTTTTTAAAGTATCTCGTTGGATCTCCATACCCTGCCATACCCATAAGAATATACTCATGTTCGTTTGGCTTGAGTCCAACAAGTTTTGTAAATGCTGTATAGAATAATCCAAAGCTAAGTGGATACTTTATTTCTTTGACAAGTTTAATCTCTTCGCCATTACCAGACCATACAGTAGATGTTGCAAACTCTCCCATAGCATCAAGAACAACAATGGCAGCCTTGTCAAATGGGCTTGTATAGTATCCTGCACATGCATGGGAATAGTGGTGTTTAAATGATACATCATATCTGTGTTTAGGCTTCCAGTCCGCTGCCCCACCATTTTTCCAAAGCCTAAATTTCTTTAGCCATGGCTTTTCATAGTAAGCTATTGCGTCTGGCTTTCCCCATCTAAGTGCATCATTCCACAAATCATCGTTTGTGTACCAGTCATTCTTTTCTTTACTATACCGTTCTGCATGCCCTGCAAATAGAATCATTCCATTTTTAACAACAGCAACAGCTGCATCATGAGAAGTTTCGTTAAAGCCTAATATCTTCATTTGTTATCTCTCTGTATCTGTCTAGCATTCTGGTAGCAAAGTACGCATGTTCTGCTGAGCCTGGATGTATATCATCAATTGCTCTTAATGTTGCTTCTGGATTTTTAACTATATACTCATACATCCATTCCAATTTGTCAACGCCATCCTGCATAAAGTCAAAGAATGTGTCAAACTTACCCTTTAGCAAACTAGCTGTTGGGTTTATAAACGAGTTACCGTGGTTTATTCTTTCATTTGGATGATCAGACCATGTACTGGATATTAGGGTTATCCCTGATGCCTTGCAGTATTCATCAAGCATTAGGTAGGCCTCAAATGTTAGGTAGGCTGCTAACAATAAGGAGTTTGTATCAAAGTCTTTGCTTTCTGTATCCATCAATGAGCTTCCAAGTACTGGACTGTCTCCACCGCCAATGTAGCCAACATTAACAAATCTGCCAACATTTGGCATAAGAAAAAATATAAAGTCTGGGTTCCCAAAAGCTTTACAATACTTTATGATCCAGAATATTTCTTGTATAATACTCATCCCTGGGAAACCTATATTAAAGTATCCGCTAGTCTTGTGAACTGAAGATATTTTGTCATATACCTTTTTTGCCCAAAGATCTTTGCTCTTTGTAGCATCTCCCCAAGTTACAGAACATCCTGCAAACAAAAGGTGCATTCCATCATGCTTATCTTTTTCTACAAATTCATCACACCTAAATCCATGTGAATTTATATATAGGTCAATTTTGTCATACCAGTTGTGCTTACCAAGTCCTGGTCCAGGGCCAGTCTTTGTCCACCCACTATATCCAAATTGTGTTGAGAATTCCATGACACTACCGTTGACGATGTGTCCAAAATTAATGTTGCTACCAATATCTACTGACATTAATAAATATATTCTTTCTTCTTTAGCTTTTTGCGATTCCTAATCTTCCAAAGCTTAAACTTAATTAAAAATATTATCCTTTTCATTCGCTTCCATTCGACAAAATTGGCTTAGCCATGTTGTGATACCAGTGCGGTATCGCATATCTTGTGCCACTTGAAACTGGCATAACCTCATGAATGTATAGGAAGTTTGATGGGAAGAAGATAATACTTCCAGCCTTTGGCTTAATCTTTACCCCTGACTGCTGGAACTCAATCTCTCCGCCATCATAGTCGTCGTTTAGATAAATTACTGCTGAAAGAACACGACTGCTCACTCCATGATCATGATGTGCTGGTAGGTGGCCACTATCAACATATTTTAAAATTCCATCGCCAAATTCTTCTGACTTAATGTTGTTTTTAGCAAATGGATATAGCTCAGAAGAGTAGTGATCAAATGCTGTATCTAGTGCAGTATAGACTATTTCAGATATTTCTAAAAGCTCTTTTGCGTAGTGTCCATCTGGTGAAACAGAATCTTTTCTAAATATTGGTCGCTTATAGTTGAATGGTTTATCCATGTGCTCATCCCACCATGGCTGCCAATCCTCTGCCTGGATCTCATTGTTTCCATGCTCATGGTTAGCAATCCTATCCATCATAGATTCTATCTTTGCTACAAGATCTTTGTGACTATCAAAAACATCTGTGTAATAAACTAGACCCAAGTCTAATATCTCGTGCTTCAACTATTTGCCTCCATATCATACATTGTTGCTTTATAGTTTAAGTCATCTCCTGGCTCTAGCATATCTGGGTCAGCATACTGTGGCTTGCTTGTAAGACATACAACGATAGAGAATCTCTCTCCAGACTTCATCTCAGATATACCGTGCATATATTCTGCACCTGCTGATGGAAAGAATACTGCATCTAAGGGGACTGGGTCATAAATAAAACCTTGGTTTGGGAAGTGAAGCTTAGCACCTTCAAAATCATCATTTACATATAGAACTGCACTCCATTCAATCCATGGCTCAGGGTCAACTGAGTCTGTGTGAATTGGTCCAGAGTATCCTGGCTTTGTTGTGTGGTTCATAAAAACTTTATATACGTAGACTGGATTTACAAATCCATACAGTTCTTGAACAAGCTCAGCAGCCTTTCTACCATACTTCTTATTTAGATACCTTGTGTTTGAGTTATATGGGAGGGCAGTCCCACCAAAACGATCCTTATAATAATCTGGGAATGGCTCTATCTGACTAGGAGTTTTAGCCTCATCCATGTAAAGTTGAGCATCTGCTGGCTCTACAAATTCATTTATCACTCTTATACTATGCATATTTATATTATACCCTATCCTAATAAACTGCCTTGGTGCCTGCAATAAATCTTCTTGCATCTACATCGTGCATCTGTAGGTTGTATGGATTATACGATACATCATTAGTGGCATATGGCAGCCTATTAATACTATTTGGATCTATATTATGAAACTCAAAAAATTCATCTACCGCTGACGCTGAGATCTTATATTCATCTAGCCCAATCTTATGCATTAGGTCAACGACGATGTTGTAATTGTGCTCTGCAGAAAATGTATGATATGTATTTTCTATAGATCTGTACATTGTGTCTGTGTATACGTGAGTTGGAACTGAATATATCTCATACCCCTGTGACATAAATGATAAAGTCCAGTATTCATCTTCCCCAGCATATTTTAGAAAGTCTGGCATTCTTATGTTGTGGAATGCTTCTGCTTCGGCAAAGATGAAGTTTTTGGTTACAAACTGATTCTTAGTGCTTTCATTAAAAGGAAGATAGTTTACACTTAATGAAAAGATGTCTTTATTAGATACAACAGCTTTTCCGTTTCCAGAAAACACAGCACGTCTTGATCTAGACAGACGCAATAGTTCTATGTCCCAACCTGGAGAAAGAATAGTATCTGGTGTTATGATGCATATGTGTGTTGCATTGTGCATCCTGTTAGATATTTTTTCAGTACGCTTTATTGTTGGACCAGCTATATCATCCCATATCTTATGGTCATAAGAGCATTCATCAATGCCTTCGAATTCTTTGCGATGATCAATAGGATGCTGATCAAATACTTCAATTGAGTGGTGTGATCTTGTGTTCTTCTTGAGAGATAGAATAAAGTCTGCTAAGTTCTTATCTTTGTAGGCAATTACGACAATAGAAATATGCTCCTTAATCATCGTGCTTTACCTCTTTTTCTTTTTTGCCAAAGATTCCAAATATTTTTTTTCTCCATGCAGTCTTCTTATAGTATCCATACAGCATGGATCTTCTATTCTCTCCACGGAACCAGTGCTCATCAATAGTCTCTTGGCTACTATCTACTTCAAGCTCCCAGTTATCCCTCTTGAATGGAATCATTTGGAATATTGGTGTGCCCTTTGGAATTACGCCACGGAAGTTACGCTTTAAAAAGAATGCAGTAAATACAGGCAACCCCCAAATGTCAGCATCAACGATTCCAGAAAGAGTATAAAATGGAAGATCGTGCCTATTCATTGGGTGTGTAATTAGAACAGAATACCCTGGAGGGGTCTCATAAAACCAGTTCATTCTCCAGCCAAAATGTATTGGGTGACAGTTGTCTGGCAGTGGAACATCAAAGATTGGCCTTGTATCTACCAACATGACGTTTCCCTTCCAATGCATAATGGGATGACCATTCTCGTCCATATCTACATAAAGATCATCTTCTAAACAATACTGGTACCCTGCAGTAATTGCGTCAAAGAATGGCATGCACATCTTGGTAGATACCTGTGCCCCATCAGTGCCAATATGATTTTCTGGCCTTAGAGTTATGTCATCATTTGACAGATCATGTCTAGCCAATGATCTATACCACTCTGGAATATGCCTAGCTGCTGGCTCTGGTGGAGACATTGCACCACTCTGCTCAGCATCCCTATTGGCTGGGATAAACGTAATCTTTAGTGGATCATCCATTACTTATATTCTTTACGACTTCTAAACTTATTCTTGTAGCCATTGCTAAACGTGCTGCGAAGATTGAATCGTTGTGGAAGAATATCTTTTTTGGTTTCTTCGTATGTCTCTAGCTCCATCTTCCAGTCCTCACGTCTGAATGGAATTAGTTGTGCGATTGGAGTTCCCTGTGGAATGGTTCCCTTGAACCCTTTCTCAACCCAGAAAGAGAAGTGCCCGTCAGTGCCAAAGCCATCTGTGTCAACTAGCCCAGCCACAGCGAATAGTGGTGAGTTGTCTCCATGGAATGGCTGAGTGATTAGTGTGCTATACCCCTTTGGTGTTTTGATAATCCAAAATGGCATAATGCGAAGAAGGTCTTGATGCCACTTATCTCCATAAGGATACTTATCGTACTGTCTTCTTTCATGAGTAGCAAACATATCCCCCTTAAACTTTGTCATTGCCATTGGAATCTGGTAGGTAAGTTTTTCGCCTGTAGCATCTACATAAACATCCATTGGCAATCTTAGAATATACCCTGCTGTAATTGCATCAAAGATTGGCATACACTTCTTTACTGTACTTGCTGGCTGGCCAGTCTGAGCCATCATCTCTCCAGAATCAATTGATCCTGGCGTGTCCTTGTACCATTGTGGCAGGCTTCTAGATGCAGGTTGTGGCTCTGGCACAAATGCTGGCACCTCTTCGTTAAGCGGATAAAACTGAATTATGTTTGTCATAGAATTCCTTTACTCTTTCTACTATTATATCATCTGCGTAGAATACCATATCGTACATTGCAGATTGCCTTGGTATTTTCCCAAACTTATCGTCAACCATATGAGGGCCAACTCTCTTAAATCTAAATGGAACAAAGTGTGGCTCAACAAACCTAACATCTGATGGAACTTTGTGATACGGAGCCATTGTTGGAAAAGTATAAAATGGAGTTTCTTCTTCTGCTGGATGGAAGTACACTGGAATATTTTCATCAATAAACCAAGGGACATAAAACTTAAATGTTCCAGGGAAGCAATCCTCAGCCTCAAGGTCTAGTGCAGTATTGTAGTATTGCCTTTGCCATGGACGATCAACATTGTAGAATTCTCCGTCTTCTTTTTCTAAAAGAAACATTTCTGCATGGTTCCCCTGACGAAGTCTAACAATATTATCTTTAATACCTATTAGCTTGGGTGGAGGCACCAGTCTTTCTACATACCTGTTTATGGGTTTTATAATGGAGTCTTTATGGTCTCCAGAGAGAACTACCTGATAAGACATCCAGTTAATTGGTAGGTTTGATCGTCTTGACAGCTCAGTAAAATTTGGATCTTTAGTTTCATACCAAATCTCAAAGTTGTTAATGTCGTGCGTTATTATAGGAGGCTTTTCCATATCCAAACCTTTCTAACCTATTATAGCATTAATCGCTTTATCTTGCTCTCCCCCGTGGATTCGAACCACGATTCCTAGGGCCAAAACCTAGTGTCCTGCCGTTGGACGAAGGGAGAATAGTGCCCCCACTTGGGATCGAACCAAGGGCCTACGGATTAAAAGTCCGCAGCTCTACCGCTGAGCTATAGGGGCATGGCGGAAACAGTAGGATTCGAACCTACGGGGCTGTTAAACCCACGGTTTAGCAAACCGCTGCAATGGACCACTCTGCCATGCTTCCGTGCCCCCAGATGGATTCGAACCATCGCTGAAACGATTTTAAGTCGCTTACCTCTACCACTGGGCTATAAGGGCTTTGTGCTTCCCATAGGATTTGAACCTATACTGATCAGGGTTTGAATCTGATGTCTCTACCGTTGGACTAGAGAAGCTTGGCGGTAGGAGGGAGAGTCGAACTCCCAAGGGCTTTAACACCTCAACTGTTTTCAAGACAGGTTCCGTCGCCAATCGGATTGTCCTTCCGTGCTTCCCGTGAGATTTGAACTCACACTTTGTAGCTTCTAAGA
>JACCEC012157421.1_pt1 | contig 24763 bp, 23 predicted proteins | sample 7450121 | NCBI WGS metagenome assembly JACCEC01 (sample SAMN15323455, study PRJNA562643) | freshwater metagenome | isolation source: river surface water | place: USA:Blue River Watershed | collected 2017-08-18 | reverse complement strand
TGGAGGGGGCGGGGATACCGTCCTCCCATCCATGGCTACCATCGCTGTTCTGGGGACATTCGACACGAAGGGGGAGGAGCATCGCTATGTGGCGGACCGCATCCGGGAGCACGGGCATGCGGTCCTGCTCATCGATGTGGGTACGCTGGGCCCGGCGACGCTGGAGGCTCAGGTGACCCGTGAGGACGTGGCCCGTGAAGCCGGTGCCGACCTGGCCGCGGTGGTCGCCCGGCGCGATCGTGGCGAGGCGGTGGCCCTGATGACCTGGGCTGCTCCGTTGGTGCTGGCGCGATTGCAGCGTGAAGGCCGGATCGACGGGGTGATCTCGCTGGGTGGCGGTGGCGGTACGGCCATTTGCACGTCGGCCATGCGGGCGCTGCCCGTGGGTTTTCCGAAGCTCATGGTGTCGACGCTGGCCAGTGGCAACACCGCTCCGTATGTGGGTGTGAAGGACATCGTGATGATGCCCAGCGTGGTGGACGTGGCGGGCATCAACCGGTTGTCGCGCGTGATCCTGGCCCAGGCGGCCGGGGCCATTTGCGGCATGGTGTCGGCCCGTCCGCCCGAGGCCGCGCTCAAGCCGGTGATCGTGGCCTCGCAGTTCGGCAACACCACGGCCTGCGTGACCCGCGCCCGCGAAATCCTCGAGACCGCCGGTTACGAGGTGATGATCTTCGCGGCCACCGGCACCGGAGGGCGCACGCTGGAATCGCTGGTGGAAAGCGGGCTCGTGTCCGGGGTGTTGGAGGTGACCACCACCGAATGGGCCGATGAACTCGTGGGCGGGGTCTTGAATGCCGGCCCCACGCGCTGCGAAGCCGCCGCCCGTGCGGGGGTTCCGGCCATCGTGACGCCCGGATGCCTCGACATGGTCAACTTCGGTGAACCCGCCACGGTGCCGGCCCGGTTCACGGGGCGCCGGTTCTACCATCACAATGCCCAGGTGACGCTCATGCGCACCAACCCCGAGGAATGCGCCCAATTGGGCCGGATTCTCGCCGAGAAGTGCAACCTGTCGAAGGGTCCCATCCGGGTCCTGATCCCGCTGCGGGGCATCAGTGTCATCAGTGCTCCGGGGCAGCCCTTCCATTGGCCCGAGGCCGATGCGGCGCTCTTCGAGGCCTGGAAGTCGAACTTGCGCCAGGACATCCCGGTCACCGAGTACGACGGCAACATCAACGATCCGGAGTTCGCCCGCCTGTGCGCCGAGGCGCTCTTGGAGCTGGTGCGCCGGTGATCGCCGCCCAGCAGCCCTGAACCTGACACCCATTTCATGACGATCGTCTTCGATTCCCGTTGCACCGGATACCACCAGCCCGGTCACCCCGAGAAGCCCAACCGTGTGGCCCGGACCGTCGATCTGCTGCGCCTGCAGAAGTCGATCACGCTGCAATGGGCCGAGCCAGCCGAGGTCTCCGAGGCACTGCTGTTGCGGGGACATGCGCCCGAACACCTCGCCCGATTGAAGGTCGAGGCCGCTTTCGATGCCGACACGCCGTGGCACCCGGGCATCGAGGAGCATGCCCGCCGCTCGGTCGGTGCGGCGGTCCGGGCCATGGAACTGGCGGTCGCTGGCGAGCCGGCCTTCGCGCTGATGCGGCCGCCGGGGCACCACGCCGAACGCGATCGGGCCATGGGGTTCTGCTACTACTCGTCGATGGCGCTGGCGGCGCTCGAGGCCCAGGCCCGAGGGTCGGGTCCGGTGGCGGTGTTCGACTTCGATGTCCACCACGGCAATGGCACCGAAGACGTCCTCAAGGATCGGGATGGCGTGGTCTTCGCCTCGGTGCATCAGGGGGATACCTATCCGGGCACGGGGCAGGGGGATGTGGGTTCCAATTGCTTCAACCATCCGCTGCCGGGCGGGACTTCTCGGGTGGCGTGGCGGCGGACTCTGGAGACGGCCTGGCAGCGGCTCCTGGCCACCAAGCCGCGGTTGATCGGCATCTCCGCCGGTTTCGATGCCTACACCAAGGACCCGCTGGCCAACGGCACCCTGGAACGCGAGGATTTCCAGATTTTGGGCCAATGGGCGCGGGCTTCGGGCATCCCTGTCTTTGCGGTTCTGGAGGGCGGCTACAGCCTCGACCTGCCCGACCTCGTGCTGCACTTCCTGCTCGGTTGGGAAGGGAAGTGACCCATGGAGCTCGATCCGGACCAACTGAATACCCGGACGATGTACGAGTGGATGATCCACTCGATCTTGCCGCGCCCCATCGCCTGGGTGAGTACGGTCTCGGTGTCGGGAATCGCCAACTTGGCGCCGTTCAGTTTCTTCCAGGGGGTCTGCGCGCGGCCGCCGACGTTGCTGTTCTGTCCGGTGAACCACCGGGACGGTTCCCCCAAAGACACCCTGCGGAACATCGAAGCCACCGGGGAGTTCGTGGTGAACACGGTGTCGGCGGCCGATGCCGAGGTCATGAATGCGACTTCGGCGATGTTGGGTTTCGAGGAAAGCGAGTTCGAGCGGTTCGGGGTCGCCGCGGCTCCGTCGGCGGTGGTGCGCGCACCCCGGGTGGCCAGTGCGTCGGTGGTCTTCGAGTGCCGGTTGGACCGCATCATCCGTGTCAGCGAAGGCCCGGCCGGCGGCAACCTCGTGCTGGGACGGATTGTGAGGATGCACGTGGCCGACGGCGTGATTGGGCCCGGCGGGTATCCGGATCCGGATCGGCTGGACCTCGTGGGTCGCATGGGTGGCACCGATTACCTGCGAACCCGGGATCGTTTCTCGCTCGATCGCCCTGCCTGATTCCAAAGGGGCCTCTCCGGGGAGGATGCCCTGTCGGCCGAGGCAGCCCTGCGGTCCGATGATCTGCGGATCCGGAGACCGAATAGCCACAGTTCATCGGGGGGCACTTTCAAAGTGTCCCGCTGCGAAAGTCCCGCTACGCTCGAACGGTGAACGATTCCTTTGCCCGGCAGCGGGAGATGGTGCGGCAGTATCCCGAGAACGAGTTGGCGCGGTTCAGTCTGGGTCGGGCGCTCTTCGATGCGGGCGATTGGGCCGGTGCCCGCGAGCACCTCGAGGTGGCTCTGCGTCGCAAACCCGATTGGATGGTGGTGCAGATCCTTCTGGGGAAATGCGATCTGGCTCAGGGGGCCCGGGATTCCGCTCGGGCGGCGTTCGAGCGGGCCCTGCAATTGGCCCGTGAACAACACCACGAAGGCCCCGAGGCCGAATTGATGGAATTGCTTTCAGGGTTGAACCCCTGAGGTTCCTCCCTAGGCTCTTGGGTCACACTCCCTGTCTCCCCCTTTCTGTGAGAATCCCTTTCCCGCGTCCGCTCCGCTCGCCTGGCTTCACTCTGATCGAGTTGCTGGTCGTCATCGCCATCATCGCGATCCTCGCCGGCATGCTCCTGCCCGCTCTGGCCAAGGCCCGACAAAAGGCCACGGGCATCGCCTGCATCAACAATGAGAAGCAGCTCATGGTGGCTTCGATGCTCTATGTGGGCGAAAACCGCGATTATTTCCCCCCGAACGGCGCGGGTGATCCGACGGTGAACCTGATGAACCCTCCTGCCAATTATGTGCCCAAGTACTGGGTCGAAGGGCGCGATGGCAACAACCTGGTCGATGCCTCGGCTTCGAGCCTGATCAACCCCCGGGTGTCGCTCTTGGCAGCGTACCTTCCGGCTCTGGGCTCGTTCAAATGCCCGGGCGACCGCTATTCGGAGATTGTCAACGGGCGCAAGCAAACCAACCCTCGCACCTACGGTCAAAACGCCTGGGTCAACTGGGCCGACGACGCTCCCTACGCCACCGGCGCTCTGGGTGACGATCGGACCTATCGCAATTTCCGGAAGACCTCCGACCTCGTCTCGGGTGCCGATGTCTTCGTGCACGGTGAGATCCATCCCAAGGGGATTTGCCGCCCCTTCCTGGGTGTGAACATGTCGGCGGCGGCGGGGGGAGCCTACCATGTCTTGGGCAATTACCACGGGCGCAACTCCAACTTCTCGTTCGCCGATGGCCACGCCGAATCGCACCGCTGGGTGAACGGCACGTTCAACAATCCGAAGTCGACCGTGGATCACCACAGTGTCCACGGAAGCGGTTTTCCCGGGACGGGCAGCCGGCCCGATCTGACGTGGCTGTCCGAGCACACCACGGTTCGTCGGTGAGCCGCAGGCCGGAAGGCACTCCGCATGAAACCGATCGCCGATTGCCGGCTCTACACGTTCATCGATACGGCCTATCTGCACGGGCGGGATGCCGTGTCGGTGGCCCGGGCGCTGTGTGCGGGGGGCTCCGACCTGATCCAACTCAGGGCCAAGGGCGCTTCGGCGGCCGAGGTCCAACGGTTGGCCGAGGCGGTGCTCCCGGTGGTGCAGGCGGCCGGGGTGGGCCTGGTGATCAATGATCATCCCGAGGTGGCCGTGGCGGTGGGGGCTCCGTGGGTGCACCTGGGACAGGAGGATTTCTTCGATGCGGGACACCACACGGTGGCCGAGCTGGCCTGCCGTCAGGCCGGTTGCCGGGTGGGGCTTTCGACTCACGCTCCCGATCAATGCGCCCGTGCGGTGGCCGCGGGGGCCGATTATGTGGCGATCGGCCCGGTGTTCGCCACGGGCACCAAGCCGACAGCCCGACCGGTGACCCTCGACTATGTGCGGTGGGCCCGCGAGCAGGTGTCGATCCCGTGGTTCGCGATCGGGGGCATCAACTTCAACACGGTCGATGCGGTGGTCGAGGCGGGTGCCCGGTCGATCTGCGTGGTGAGCGCCATTCTCAACGCTCCCGACATCGCCGCCGCCTGCCGCGAGTTCCGCCGCCGTCTGCCGGCCTGAATCCCGCAGCGGGGACAGGGGTCGGGGACAGGGGTCGGGGCCGGCCGCGGATTCCCGAGTGCGGTGGAGCCGGTGTCGTGTGCGCCTTTCTGCTCCCTTCGTTCGGGGGCTTGGTTCAACTTCAAGCGCATGAATCTCTTTGATCTGTCGGGCGAGGTGGCGGTGGTGATCGGCGCAACCGGAGCCCTTGGAGGAGCCATGGCCCACGCCTTGGGCAAGGCCGGAGCGGCGGTGGCCGTGGTGGGGCGCAATGCCGAGCGGGGGCAAGCCTGCGTGGCGTCGCTGAAAGAGCAGGGCACCCGGGCCGCGTTCTTCGCAGCCGATGCGATGAACCTCGACGATCTCCGCCGGGTGGAGTCCGAAGTGGAGCGGCAGTTGGGTGTGCCTTCGGTGCTGGTCAATGCCGCGGGCGGCAACGATCCGAAGGCCACGGTCACGGCCGAGTTGCCCTTCGAGGCCATCGGGCTCGACGCTTGGCGCGGCAATTTCGACCTGAACCTGGTGGGCGGAGTCCTGCTGCCGTGCCAGACGTTCGGCCCGGGTTTCTGCGCCCGCCAGCGCGGAACGATCATCAATGTGGCCAGTGTCTCAGCGCACATCCCATTGTCGCGGGTGGTGAGCTATTCGGCGGCCAAGGCGGCCGTGTTGAGCCTGACCCAGTTCCTGGCCCGCGAGTGGGCGCCGAACGGAGTGCGGGTCAATTCGATCACGCCGGGGTTCTTTCCGGCCGAACAGAATCGACGCCTGCTCTTCAATGAAGACGGCAGCCCCACGGCCCGCGCCAAGGCCATCCTGAGCCACACGCCGATGGCCCGGTTCGGTTCGGCCGACGAACTGGGTGGGGCGGTGGTGTTCCTGGCCAGCCCGCGCGCCGCGGGCTTCGTCACGGGCACCGACGTGCGGGTCGATGGCGGGTTCCTCAGTCAGACGCTGTGATGGCGCCCGACCCCTCCATCCGGCCGACGACCGTCCAGCGGTGGTCCCGAGGCCATTGGGACGAAGCCCCTTCGGCCGATGCCGTGGCCGCCGAGGAGCCGCTCGAAATCCGCGTCGAGACGCGCAGTGTGAGTGTCACGCTGCGCACACCGGGCCACGATGACGAATTGGCCGCCGGGTTCCTGCTGAGCGAGGGCCTGCTCCGGCAACGGTCCGACCTCAGGGCCATCCGCCCCTACCCGCGCAACGAGGCCGGCAATGTGGTCGATGTCTTTCTGGGCGAGGCGGTGCACTGCGATTTCGCCTCGCTGACCCGCCATGTGTTCGCCTCGTCGAGCTGCGGTCTGTGCGGCACGGCCAGCATCCAGGCGTTGCGGCGTCGGTTCTCGCCGATCGCCGAACACTTCGAGGTGGCTCCGCAGACCCTGCTCTCGTTGCCCGATCAGCTCCGAGCGGCCCAGGCGGGGTTTTCGGTCTCGGGCGGGTTGCATGCGGCGGCGCTGTTCAGCCCCGAGGGTCGGCTGTGGGTCGTACGCGAAGATGTCGGCCGTCATAATGCCGTCGACAAGGTGATCGGGCGCCGGTTTCTCGACGGGGCGGTTCCGACCGGGCCCGCGGTGCTCATGGTCAGCGGCCGGGTGTCGTTCGAGCTCGTGCAAAAGGCGCTGGCCGCCGGCATCGGCCTGATCGCGGCGGTCTCGGCGCCTTCGAGCCTGGCGGTCGAGTTCGCCCGGGAATCGGGACAGACCCTGGTGGGTTTCTTGCGCGAGGGGCGTTTCAACGTGTACGCCGGACCCCAGCGCATCGGTCCGCCCCGGCCCGAGTCCGTTCAATAAAACTCTCTTTTCTGGCGGCCCTTTGGTCTATCGTGACCGCATGCGCAAGCGCCGGGAGGCCCGTGAACGAGCGGTGCAGTTTCTCTTTCAGCACGATCTGAATCCGCCTGAGGATTTGGTGTCGGCCCTGAATCAATTCTGGGATGCCCAGAGGATGAGCGATTTCATGGAATCGCATGGTCCCACCTGGGGTGAGCGGGTGGAGTTGCCGCCGCCGAACGCCGACGAGAGCGCCACCCGGCTCTTCGCCGATCGTCTCGTCCGGGGAGTGCTCGAGCATCGCGAACAACTCGACGACATCATCCGCAAGCACGCCAAGAACTGGGACCTGCACCGGATGGCCGCCGTCGATCGCAACGTCATGCGCCTGGCCATCCACGAGATGCTCCACCGCGACGACATCCCCCCGGTGGTGAGCATCAATGAGGCCGTCGATGTGGCCAAGAAGTTCTCCACCGCCGACAGTGGCAAGTTCGTCAACGGCATCCTCGACAAGGTGAAAGCCGATCTGCTCCGACCGGCGCGCACGGCCAAGGAGACCCCCGAATAGATCCCGCGGTGAAACTCGCCGACCTGCACCTGCACACCCATTTTTCCGACGGAACCTACTCCCCGGAAGAACTGGCGGCGCATGCCCGGGAGCAGGGGCTCGATGCGGTGGCCCTCACCGACCACGACAGTGTCGAGGGGTGTGAACGCATGCAGTCGGCCTGTCAGAAAGAGGGACTCGAGTTCATTCCCGGTGCCGAGTTGACGGCCGAGGTGACCGGGCAAGAGGTCCACATCCTGGGGTACTGGATGGATTTGTCGTCGGGCCGACTGCGCTCCGAATTGCAGCGTTTTCAGGGGGTGCGGCAGCGGCGGGTTCGCGACATGGTCACCCGACTCAACGACCATGGCGTGAGCCTGAGCGAGTCGCTGGTGTTGTCGCTGGCCCAGTGCGAGGCCCCGGGCCGATTGCATGTGGCCCGCGCCCTCGTGCAACAAGGCTTCGCCCGTGATCACGACCAGGCGTTCGACAAGTTTCTCAAGCGGGGCAGGCCGGGGTTCGTGGCCAAGGCCCGCATGTCGGCCGAAGAGGCTGTGGGCCTGATCCGCGAGGCGGGCGGGGTCGCGGTGCTGGCCCACCCCGGGCTCTATCGCAACGACAGCCTCATCGGAAAACTCAAGGAGGCCGGCATCGACGGTCTGGAGTGCTGGCATACGCGGCATTCGCCCGAGGCCAGTGAAACCTACTCGCGCAAGGCGGCCGATCTCGACCTGGTGGCCACCGGTGGCAGCGACTGTCACGGCATGGCCAAGGGGCAGCCGCTCATCGGTCGGGTCAAGCTGCCCTATCCCCAGGTCGAGGCGCTGCGTGCCCGCCGCTCCCGGAACTCTTCGTAGCGCACACCGACCGACCCACCATGGGATTCTTCGACAAACTCAAGTCCGCCTTCACCAAGACCGCCACCTCGCTGGCCCATGAGATCCAGCGCATCGTCACCCGGTCACCGAAGTTGACCGCACAGAGTGTCGAGGAACTCGAGGCGGCCTTGTTGGCGGCCGATCTGGGGCTTCCGATGACCCAGCAGATCTTGGCCGCGGTGCGGAAGGCCTTCGAGACGCAGGGCAAATCGGGCCTCGATTTCGTGGACATCGCCATCGCCGAGGTGGAGCGGAGTCTGGGGGGCATGAACCCGGATCTGACCGCGCGCCCCGACGGGGTGACGGTGGTATCCATGGTGGGCGTCAACGGCACCGGCAAGACGACCACCTGTGCCAAGCTGGCCAAGCGCATGGCCGAGCGCGGCGAACCGGCCCTCCTCGCGGCTTGCGACACGTTTCGCGCGGCGGCCATCGAACAGCTCCAGCTTTGGGGTTCCCGGCTCGAGATCCCGGTCATCGCCGGGGCGTATCAGGCCGATCCGGCCGCCGTCGCCCATGATGCGGTGGTGGCCGCCCAGGCCCGCAACGCCCGATGGCTCTTCATCGACACGGCCGGCCGCCTGCACACCAAGCACAACCTGATGCAGGAGCTGCAAAAGGTGCACCGGGTGGTCGATCGCAAACTGCCCGGCGCTCCGCACGAGGTGCTGCTGGTGCTCGACGGTTCCACCGGCATGAATGCGATGGTCCAGGCCCGCGAGTTCCACAAGGCGGTCAAGCTCACCGGGCTCGTGATCACCAAGCTCGATGGCACCAGCAAGGGCGGGGCGGTGGTGGCCATCCAACGCGAGTTGGGCATTCCGGTGAAGTTCATCGGCGTGGGCGAACAGGCCGATGATCTCCAGGCCTTCAATGCCCGCGAATTCGCCGAGGCGTTGTTCTCGGCCAAGGGCTGAACCCGGGTTCCCGACGGCTGCATGACTCCCGACGCGCGTTTCATGGGCCAGGCTCTGGGGTTGGCCCGACGGGCCTACGGCCGAACCTCCCCGAATCCGATGGTCGGCGCGGTGCTGGTCCGCGAGGGGCAGGTGATCGGTCGGGGTTGGCATCATCGGGCGGGCTTGCCGCATGCCGAGGTCGAGGCCTTGGCCGATGCGGCCCGCCGTGGGCATCCCGTCGCGGGGGCCACGATCTACGTGACCCTCGAACCGTGCTGCACCCAGGGGCGGACGCCTCCGTGCACCGAGGCGTTGATCCGGGCGGGGGTGTCCCGGGTGGTGGTGGCCGCGGTCGACCCCAATCCGCGCCATGCGGGTCATGGGTTGGAGTTGCTCCGCCGGGCGGGGATGACCGTCGAGTCCGGCGTGCTCGAAGCCGAGTCGCTGCGCCTCAATGAGGCCTTCAACCACTGGATCGTGCACCGGACCCCCTGGGTGACGGCCAAGTCGGCGATGACCCTCGATGGCAAGATCGCCACCGCGTCGGGCGAATCGAAGTGGATCACCGGTCCGGAGTCGCGGGCCCAAGCCCACCGTCTACGTCTGGGGGCCGACGCGGTGCTGGTCGGGGTCGAGACGGTGTTGGCCGACGACCCCGGGCTGACCGTGCGGTCTCAGCCCGGATTCCGGGCGCCGGCCCGGCTTCCCCTGAAGCGGCGGATCATCCTCGATACTCGCGCTCGGACGCCGTTGGGGTGCCGTCTGGTCTGCGATGAGGCCCGGGCCAGCACGTTGGTGGTGGTGGGCGCGTCGGCCGATCCGGAGCGGGTGGCCGCCTTGCGAGAGCGGGTGACGGTGATCCAGGCTCCCGAACGCGACCACCGCATCGACCTGAATTGGCTCCTTCCGGAGTTGGGGCGCCTGGGCGTGGTGAGCCTGCTGGTCGAGGGCGGTGGCACGGTGGTCGCCGCGCTGTTCGAGGCCGGTTGGGTGCATCGGACCGCCTTTTTCTACGCGCCCCGCATCCTCGGGGGAGACGCGTCGCGCCGCGCGGTGGCGGGGCAAGGATTCCGCTCTTTGGCCGAGGCACCCACTCTCAGCGAGGTGGAGTCGCGGCGTTTCGGTGACGACCTCTTCATCACAGCGCGGGTCGTCGTACCGCCTCGGCCCTGAACGATTCGGTTGGACGCCAGCCGGTTGCGACGCAGAGTGGGGGCCGGATCGGGCCGGATCCACGGCCTCGGCGAGGCTCCGGTGGTCGATCCGTCTCGAAGGCCCGCGCAGGAGGTTCCAGCGACAGGGGCTTCAGGAAAAACCAAGTCGTTCGGCAAAGGACAAGCGATGTTTACTGGATTGGTGGAGGAGACGGGCACCGTGCGCCGGGTCGAGCCGGGCGACGCGTCGGTCCGACTCTGGGTCGATGCCCGGATCACGGCCCAGGGGGCCCATTTGGGCGACAGCATCGCCGTGAACGGGTGCTGCCTCACGGTGGTGGCCCGCAAGGCGATCCGCAGCGGTGGGCGCGCCGGAGTCAGCCTCGCCTTCGACCTGCTTCAAGAAACCTGGGACCGCACGAATCTGTCGTCGGTGAAGCCGGGTTCGGCGGTCAATCTGGAGCGCTCGCTGGCCGCCGGAGACCGTCTCGGCGGGCACTTCGTCACCGGGCACATCGACGGCACCGGCAAGATCCGCACTTGGGAACGTCGCGGGCGTGACCACATTCTCGAGATCACCGCCCCGGCGGCCATCTGCCGCTACATCGTCTTCAAGGGGTCGGTGGCCGTCGATGGGATCAGCCTCACGGTGGCCGGGGTGTTCCGCGGTGGATTCCGCATCTGGATCATCCCGCACACCTTCGAGGTCACGGCCTTGCGCGAGCGTCAGGTGGGCGATGGGGTGAATCTCGAGGCCGACATGTTGGGCAAGTACGTCGAACGGTTCGTCCGCGCCCGACGATGAAGGCGATCCTCAGGCCCCGGGCGCTGCGGCGCGGCGATGTCATCGGCCTGGTGGCCCCGGCCGGAGCTCTCTGGCGGCCCGAGCGGGTGGAGGGTTGTGTGCGATACCTCGAAGGGCGGGGCTATCGCGTGGAGGTCGCTGCCCATGCGCTCGGCCACGATGGAGCCTTTGCCGGCAGCGATGAACAGCGCCTGTCGGACCTCAACGGGATGTTGAGAGATCCGCGGATCCGGGCGGTGATGGCCTTGCGGGGGGGCTATGGAACCCCGCGGTTGCTCGACCGGATCGACTACGCGGCGGTGCGTCGGGATCCCAAGATCGTGGTGGGTTACAGCGACATCACGGCTCTGCAACTGGCGCTCTGGCGCAAGACGGGCCTCGTGAGTTTTTCCGGGCCGCTGGGAGCGGTCGAATTCGCCTCGGCTCCGGATCCGGTCACCGAGGAGAGCTTCTGGCGGTTGGTGACCTCGCGGCGCACGCAGGGGCGACTCCCGCTGCCCGAGGGCGAAGCGCTGCAGACCCGTCAGACCGGCCTCGGCGAAGGGCCGTTGCTCGGAGGGTGCCTGTCGCTGGTGGTGGCCCTGCTGGGGACTCCCTTCTCGCCCGATTATCGGGGGGCGGTCTTGGCCTTGGAAGATGTGCATGAGCAATTCCATCGCGTGGACCGCATGATGACCCAGTTGCGCTTGGCGGGGGTGCTCGGTCGGGCCCAAGGGTTGTTGCTCGGTCGGTTCACGCACACCACGGCGGCCGATCCGGCCCATCCGTTCCATGATTTGGAGGCCGTGTGGCGATCGGTGCTCGAAGGCGTCAAGGCTCCGATTCTGGAGGGGTTTCCGTATGGCCATGTGCCGCGGAAGGTGACCTTGCCCTGGGGGATTCCGGTGCGCGTGGATGGCCAACGCCAGACGGTGACGCTGCTCGAATCGGCGGTGGTGTGACCCGTTTCGGGCTCGGGTCCGCCAGAATGCGGCTCGTCGGACCGGGGGGGCGAAGCCGAGGAGCATTGCCGGGAATGCATGAAAAAAGCGCGACCCTCTTGCGAAGGCCGCGCTTTGGAAGTTTCCCCAGGGAAACGGATGGGACTTAGTAGTCCATGCCGCCGCCGCCGTGGTGAGGATCAGCCGCCGGCTTTTCCTTCTTCTCCGGGATCTCGGTGATCACGGCCTCGGTCGTGAGCAGCAGGCCCGCGATGGAGGAGGCGTTCTGCAGGGCGGAACGGGTGACCTTCTTCGGATCGACGACGCCGGCCTTGACCAGGTCTTCGTACTCGCCGGTGGCCACGTTGTAGCCCTCGTTGCCCTTGCGGCGCTTCACTTCCTGGACGATCAGGCCGCCCTCGACGCCGGCATTGCGGGCCAGCTCGCGGAGCGGGGCCTCGACCGCGCGGCGGACGATGTCCACGCCGATCTGCTCGTCGGTGATGCCGAGCTTGAGGGCCTCGATGGCCGGGAGGGTGCGGATGAGGGCCACGCCGCCGCCGGCGACGATGCCTTCTTCGACGGCCGCGCGGGTCGCGTGGAGCGCGTCCTCGACGCGGGCCTTCTTCTCCTTCATCTCGGTCTCGGTCGCGGCACCGACGTGGATGACGGCCACGCCGCCAGCCAGCTTGGCGAGGCGCTCCTGGAGCTTCTCGCGGTCGTAGTCGCTGGTGGTCTCTTCGATCTGGCGGCGGATCTGGTTGACCCGGCCCTGGATCTCGGAGTTCTTGCCATGACCCTCGATGATGGTGGTGTTCTCCTTCTCGACCACCACGCTCTTGGCGCGACCCAGGTCGGCGAGCTCGAGGCTGTCGAGCTTGATGCCGAGGTCTTCGGTGATGAGGCGGCCACCGGTGAGGATGGCGATGTCTTCGAGCATGGCCTTGCGGCGGTCACCGAAGCCCGGAGCCTTGACGGCGCAGACGTTGATGGTGCCACGGAGCTTGTTCACCACGAGGGTGGCGAGGGCTTCGCCTTCGACCTCTTCGGAGATGATCAGCAGCGGCTTGCCGGTCTTGGCGACCTTCTCGAGGATCGGGAGCAGGTCCTTGAGGGAGCTGATCTTCTTCTCGTAGAGGAGGATGTAGGCGTCGTCCTGCTTGACTTCGAGGGTCTCGGCGTTGGTGACGAAGTAGGGGGAGAGGTAGCCCTTGTCGAACTGCATGCCTTCGACCACGTCGAGGGTGGTCTCGATGGACTTGGCCTCTTCGACGGTGATGGTGCCGTCCTTGCCGACCTTGTCCATGGCTTCGGCGATGATGTCACCGATCGCGGTGTCCCAGTTGGCGGAGACGGTGGCGACCTGCTTGATCTCTTCCTTGTCCTTGACCTTCTTGGCGATCTTGGCCAGCTGCTCGGCAGCGGCTTCGACGGCCTTCTGGATGCCGCGCTGCAGCGACACCGGGTTGGCGCCGGCGGTCACGTGCTTCAGACCTTCGCGGTAGATGGCCTCGGCGAGCACCGTGGCCGTGGTGGTGCCGTCACCAGCGATGTCGCTGGTCTTGCTGGCGACCTCGCGGACCAGCTGGGCGCCGATGTTCTGGTAGGGGTTCGAGAGCTCGATCTCCTTGGCGACGGTGACGCCGTCCTTGGTGATCGTCGGGGAACCGAACTTTTTGTCGATGACCACGTTGCGGCCCTTGGGACCGAGGGTCGCCTTGACCGCCTTGGCCAGGATCTCGACGCCCTTCAGGATTTCCTGACGGGCTGCTTCGTCGAACAGAAGTTGTTTAGCTGCCATGTTCTGAGGTGTGTTTTAACTGTTGTGGTTGAGAGTGGGGATGAGCCGATGGGAGATCAGCCAATGGGCGATTAGCCAACGACCGCGATCAGGTCGTCGGAGCTGAAGATCTTGTATTCCTTGCCGTCGATCTTGACGTCGGTGCCGCCGTACTTGGAGACCAGCACGCGGTCGCCGATCTTGACCTCGAAGGCCTGCTTCTTGCCGTCGTCACCGGTCTTGCCGGTTCCGAGAGCCTTCACGACGCCCTCGGAGGGCTTCTCCTTGGCGGAGTCGGGGATGATGATGCCTCCCTTTTTGACTTCCTTCTCCTCGCCGATTTCCACGAGGACGCGATCGCCCAGGGGTTTAACGTTCAGTGCCATATGATGGTTACTAGTGTTTTGTTGTGTGTTTGCGGATGAAGCCCGCCGCTTGCGCAGCCGGGCAAAAGGGTCTGTGTATGAAATCAGGCCTTCTTCTTCTCGTCGACCACCTCGGCGTCGATGATGGGACCTTGATCGCCGGTCTTGGACTGACCGGATTTGGACTGGCCTGAATTGGCCTCGCCGCCGCCGGAGGCATCGCTCGAAGCCTGCTCGGCGCCAGCGGCACCGGGCTCCTTCTGGTACATGCCGGCGCTGGCGGCCTGCAATGATTCATTGAGCTTGTCGAGGGCCGAGCGGATGGCCGCGGAATCGGTGCCCTTGAGGCTGTCTTTGACGGCAGCCACCGAAGACTCGATGCCCGACTTGGAAGCCCCGAGCTTGTCGCCATTGTCTTTGACGAACTTCTCCGAGCGGTAGACGGCGTTGTCGGCCTCGTTGCGCAGCTCGACCTCTTCGCGGCGGGTCTTGTCTTCTTCGGCGTGGGATTCGGCGTCGCGGCGCATCTTCTCGACCTCGTCCTTGGAAAGGCCGCTGGAGGCGGTGATGACGATGTTCTGACTCTTGCCCGTGCCGAGGTCTTTGGCGCTGACATTCAAGATGCCGTTGGCATCGATGTCGAAGGTGACCTCGATCTGGGGCACGCCCCGGGCCGCCGGAGGGATGTCGGCCAACTGGAACTTGCCGAGCGACTTGTTGTCGCGGGAGAACTGGCGCTCGCCCTGCAGCACGTGGATCTCCACGCCCGGCTGATTGTCGCTGGCCGTCGAGAAGATCTCGGACTTGCGGCTCGGGATGGTGGTGTTGCGGTCGATGAGCTTGGTGAACACGCCGCCCAGGGTCTCGATGCCGAGGGAGAGCGGAGTGACGTCGAGCAACAGGACGCCCTTGACCTCGCCCTTGAGCACGCCGCCCTGGATGCCTGCGCCGATGGCGACGACCTCGTCGGGGTTGACGCCCTGATGGGGCGGCTTGCTGACCAGGCCACGGGCCGTCTCGACCACGCGAGGCATGCGGGTCATGCCGCCGACGAGCACCAGCTCATCGATCTTGTCGGCCGAGATGCCGGCATCGCGCAGACAGGCCTTGGTCGGGGTGATGGTGCGCTCGAACAGAGAATCGCAGAGCTGCTCCATCTTCGCCCGGGAGAGCTTGAGGGCGATGTGCTTCGGACCCGAGGCGTCGGCCGTGATGAAGGGCAGGTTGATCTCGTACTGCTGCGACGAGGAGAGGGCGATCTTGGCCTTCTCGGCCTCTTCCTTGATGCGCTGCAGCGCGTCGGCCTGCTTGCGGAGGTCGAGACCCTGGTCTTTCTGGAACTCGGCAAGGATCCAATCGATGATGGCGTTGTCCCAGTCGTCGCCACCCAGGTGGGTGTCGCCGTTGGTGGCCTTCACCTCAAAGACGCCGTCACCGATCTCGAGCACGGAGATGTCGAAGGTGCCGCCGCCGAGGTCGTACACGGCGATCTTCTCGTCCTTCTTCTTGTCGAGACCGTAGGCCAGCGAGGCCGCGGTGGGCTCGTTGATGATGCGCAGCACCTCGAGACCGGCGATCTTGCCGGCGTCCTTGGTGGCCTGGCGCTGGGTGTCGTTGAAGTAGGCCGGAACGGTGATGACCGCCTGCGTGATCGTTTCGCCCAGCCGGACTTCGGCGTCGGCCTTGAGCTTGGCCAGGATCATGGCGCTGATCTCGGGCGGGCTGAACGCCTTGGGCTTGCCCTCGACGTCGACCTCGATGTGGGCGTCGCCGTTGGAAGCGCGGACCACCTTGTAGGGCACCCGCTTCAGCTCCTCCTGGACTTCGTCGAACTTGCGACCGATGAAGCGCTTGACCGAGTAGATGGTGTTGCGCGGGTTGGTGACCGCCTGACGCTTGGCGGCCTCACCGACGAGGCGTTCGCCGTTCTTGGCGAAGGCGACCACCGAGGGCGTCGTGCGTTTGCCTTCGGAGTTTTCCAACACCAAGGGCTCACCACCTTCCATCACGGCCATACAGGAGTTGGTCGTGCCCAGATCGATTCCAAGAACTTTTGCCATAGTCGGTTTCCGTTTTGCTGCCGCTGTTTTGAACACCCCTCTGCAAGGTCGATGCCGAAGTCGATTCCGGGGTCGAAAAACGAAAAACGCCCCAAAAAGGCCGTAAATCGGCGGCGGATGTTCGGTTTCGGCCTCGGTTGAGCCCCAACTGAGTCAGCGGGGGCGAGGGAAAGGTGTGTCACTGTGTCACGGTGACACAGTGGGTTTGACTCAGATGGCGCACCTGGCCCGATCCGGGGCCGGGCCCGCGTTCGGGTGGGGTGAGAAGCCTGCCGGTGCGTGCGAAAGGTTCCGCGAGGCCGACCCGGGGTGGGCGGGCGGTCTCGATCAGCGGGAGGCCGGGAGTGCGCGCAGGATTTCCCGGAGCACCCATGAGGCATGACGCGAAACCGGTCGTTCGGTGCGGTCGGCGTCGTTGATGCCTTCTTGGCCACCGGCCAGGTCGCTCAGGCTGCGGACGATCAGGAATGGAGTGCGGTTGGCCCAACACACCTGGGCGATGGCCGTGGATTCCATGTCGAGGCAGTCGGCCTTCCAGACCCGGAACGCCCAGCGCCGGTATTCGCGGTTGTCGAGGAACACGGGACCGGAGATGCCGTTGCCCCCCACCGAGACTTCGGCTTGGCGGGTGCCCAGTCGCAGGGGCGGCACTTCGGCCAGAGCCTTTCGGGCGACCGCCAGCAGTTGGGCATCGGCCTCGAAAGCCTCGTGCGACTCGGGTTTGTCGAGGCCTTCGCGGATGACTTCGACCGAATCGGGGAAGATGAACCCGAAATTCTCGTACCGGGGCTTGAAGTAGTCGGGCAAGACATAGCCCTGACCGTCGGGGCGGGGGTTCAGGTAGGCCGCTTCGCTGTGGTGATACCAGCGTTCCGGGATGACCACGTCACCGATGTGGCGATCGGGGTTGATTCCGCCGGCGATGCCCGCGAAGAACACATGGCTGATCCGGAAATGATCGAGCGCCTTCTGGGTGTTCATCGCCGCGTTGACCATGCTCACGCCGCTGGGAAAGAGCAGCAGGTCGTGGCCGGCGAACCGCACGTGCTGGAAGACGATGCCGTCGATCTTCCACGTGGCCCCGCGGGTGCCTTGTTCCCCCAAGACCGATTGATTGGCCTCGATCTCGGGCGGGTAGGCGGCCATGACCGCGATGAAGGGGCCGGGTCGCCGCTCGTGCGTCGATCTCGGAGCGGTGGATGAACAGCCGATCCCAGTCCCGATTCCGGCACCGATTGCGATCCAGACCAGCAGAACCCGGATTCGATTCATCGGAAGATCAGGTGGGCCAGGAACAGGATGGCCAACCCATGGGCCAGCGGGGTCACCGATCGGGCGCGGCCGGTCAGGAGGCTGAAGCCCACATAGGCCACGAAACCCAGGGCGATGCCCTCGGCGATGCTGAAGGTGAGGGGCATGGCGATCATGGTGATCACCGCCGGGACGGCCTTGGAGAAGTCTTTGAGGTCCAACTCGGCGATGCTTTGCATCATGAAGATGCCCACGAGGACCAGCACGGGGGCGGTGGCCACTTCGGGGATGATGGCGATGAGTGGCGACAGGAACAGGGCCAACAGGAAGCATCCGGCCGTGGTGATGGCAGTGAGCCCGGTGCGGCCACCGGCTTCGACGCCGGCCGCCGATTCGATGTAGCTGGTGACGGTGCTGGTGCCGAGGACGGAGCCGACCATCGCGGCCGAGGCGTCGGCCATGAGAGCTCGGCCGATCTTGGGCAGTTGTCCCTTCGAATCGAGCAGTCCGGCCCGGTGGCACACGCCGATCAGGGTGCCCATGTTGTCGAACAAATCCACGAAGAGCAGGGAGAGCAGGATCGGAAGGCATTGGCGCCAGTGGCTCCAGAAGTACCCGAGATCGAGTTTGAAGAAGCTCGGGGAGAGGGAGGCGGGCATGGAGATCCAGGCTTCAGGCAGGCGGGTGATGGGGCTGAGGCCTCCTTTGCCGTCGGGGGTCTGGGTGAAGAACCCGAGGATCGTGAGTCCGATGACGGTCAGGACGATGGCTCCGGGGACCTTCCGCCAAACCAACGCCGCCGCGACCACGACGCCAGCCATGACCATGAGCGGGCTGGGTTGGTTGAAGGCGGCCAGACCGACCAGGGTGGCCGGGTTGTCGACGATGACTCCGCCATTCTTGAGGCCGATGAAGGCGATGAAGAGGCCGATGCCGCAGGTGATGGCGAGTTTGAGTTCCTGGGGAATGGCCTCGAGAAGGCGTTGACGGACGCCCGTGAGGCTCAGGATGAGGAAGAGTACACCGCCGTAGAACACCAGGCCGAGGGCCGCCTGCCAGGGGATCTTGGCTCCGAGGCAAATGCCGAAGGTGAAGAAGGCGTTGAGGCCCATGCCGGGGGCGAGGGCGATGGGGTAATTGGTGGCCAGGGCCATGGCCAGGGTCATGATGGCCGAGGCGAGCGCGGTGGCGGTGATGAGGGCCCCTTTGTCCATCCCGCTCATTCCGAGGATCGCCGGGTTGACCGCCAGGATGTAGGCCATGGCGGCGAAGGTGGTGATGCCGGCGATGAGTTCCTTGCGGAGCGTGGTGCCGTGGGCTGTCAGTTGAAACCAGCGTTCGATCATGAGTGGGCAGTGTCCCGATTGTGTCGGGACTTGTCACCGTCAAGGAAGCAGGAGCCAAGCCGTTTTCCGATGCGGCCATTCCCGAGGCGGAATCGAGGGGTGGCGGGCCGGGGCGTCTGGCGATCGGCAGTCAGGCCGATCAGAATGCGGCAGTCTGCGGGGGGCTCAGATGACGAAGTCGGCGTCGGAGAGGTCGGCCGCACGCAGTTTTTCGGCGCGAGTGACGAGGTCGGCCAAGGTGGTTTTTTCGAGGAGGTGGGCGATGGAGTCGCGCACTTCTTTCATGATGGAGCGCAGGGCGCAGCGCGCTTCATCGGGGCAGTTGCACTTCTCGTAGTAGTTCTCGGAGACACAGCCGATGGGAGCCAGCGCGCCTTCGATATGGCGTATCACCCCGGCGATGACGATTTTTTCGGGCGGTTTGGCCAACCGGTAGCCCCCGGCCACACCCCGCCGGCTTTCGACGAATCCGCCGGTGCGCAGGTCGTTGAGGATCTGCTCGAGGAAGCGTTTGGGGATGTTTTCGGCGGCGGAGATCGAGGAAATCTGGATGACCTTGGGCGAATGGCGGACCCCCAGATGGGTCAGAGCGCGCAGGGCGTATTCACCGCGGACGGTCAGCTTCATCGCGGGCACGGTAGAATCCAGACCGATTCAATCAAGTATTCGGTGCAGCTCTGTGATCTGGGGACAGGTTATGCAGTCCATGGGGACAGGCTATGGGGACAGGCTATGGGGACAGGCTATGGGGACAGGGCTTGACCCGTGGGGTGAGCGCGGCGCTTGATCGGGCCGGGCTCCACTGAATCGATGAGTGCGTCTTCTGAACCGCTGTTTCTGTCGGGTGTGATCGAGGGTTTCTACGGTCCTCCGTGGACTCCTGCCGAGCGACGCCAACTCTGGGACTGGATGGTGGAGGCCGGCCTGAACACCTACTTCTACGGGCCGAAGGATGACCTGCATCAGCGGGCGATCTGGCGGGTGCCGTATGATGCGGCGGGCTTGAACGAGGTGGGCGACGCGGTGCGAGGATGCCGCGAACGCGGGTTGCGGCTGATCTACGCCTGTAGCCCGGGCCTGGATGTGGGGTATTCCGATCCGGCGGACCTGAGGGCGATGGAAGCCCGGTTGACGCAGTTGATGGAGGCGGGTGTGACCGAGTTCTGCATCCTGCTCGACGACATCCCGGATGCCATGCGCCCCGAGGATCAGGCCCGCTGGGGATCCCTGGCGGCGGCTCAGGCGGACTGGGTCAATGCGGTGTATCGCTGGAGTCGGGCCCGGACCGGGGGGCGATTCCTGGTCTGCCCCACCCCCTATTGCGGCCGGATGGTCGCGGCACGCCACGGCGGCGAGGGCTATCTGGAGATCCTGGGGCGCGAGTTGGCCCCGGAGATCGAGATCTTCTGGACCGGGCCGGAGATCATTTCGGAAAGACTCGACCTGGATCCGATCGCCCGCTTGACCCAGGTGCTGCGACGACCGCCGCTGATCTGGGACAATCTCTTCGCCAACGATTACGATGGGCGACGGTTCTTCTGCGGTCCCTATGCGGGAAGGCCTCTGGAATTGAAGCGGGCGGTGCGCGGAATCCTGCTCAATCCCAATACCGAATTCCCGCTGAACTTCGTTCCGATCCAGTCGTTCGGGGCCTATCTGCGGGCGGAAAGCGGTTGGGATGCCCGGACTTCATTCTTGAAGGGCCTCGAAGCCTGGTGGCCGCAGTGGGCCACGGTGGGGGCTCCGCTGGCGTTCGCGGATTTGGTCACCTTCGCCGATTGCTTCTATCTGCCTTATCACGACGGCCCCGAGGCCGACGCCCTGGCTCGGGATGTCGCGCGGTGTCTGGGAGCGCCCCGGCCTCCGGACGATCCGGAGTCGCTGGCCGTCCGGGCGCGCATGCTGCGGTTGAAGGACTTCTGCGCCCGGTTGGTGGACCTGACCGATCGCGGCCTGTTCCACGCATGCCACCGGCGGGTCTGGGAATTGCGCGAAGAATTGGACCTCATCGACCGTTGGTGGAGTCATCGCATCGACCCGGCTCGCGCGGGCACTCCGTTCGAATCCGACTTCCACCGGCCCAAGACCTACCGCGGAGGGTTCGTGGTGCGCCTGCAGTCCTTCCTCAAACCCCGGCCCGACGGTTCGATGGCCTTGGCTCCCGAGCTGGCCCACGAATCGACCCCCATGAACCTGCGATCGGAATCGGCGACATGATCCAGACACTCCCAGCGCCCTTCCACCTGCGGCCATCCCGCCCGGAAGATACGGCCGGTGCCTACGCGGTCTGCCTGAAGACCGGTGATTTCGGGCGCGATGGCGAGCCGTTCTATCGGGACGATCCGGAGGCGCTGGGCCGGGTGTTCGTGGGGCCTTATCTGGCCTACGAGCCGGAATTGGCCCGGATTCTCGAAGACGATGAGGGCGTCTGCGGCTACGTGCTCGCAGCGCGGGATTCGCGCTCATTCTATGCCCGGTACGAGGCCGAGTGGCGGCCGGAGCTGTGCCGGCGGTTTCCGGCTCCGACCGGGGATCCGGCCGGCTGGAATCGGATTCAGCAAATCCACCATGTCTATCACCACCCGGACTACTTCTGCCCGGAGCCCTACGACCAATATCCCTCGCATGTGCATATCGACTTGCTACCCCGAGCCCAAGGCCGCGGACTGGGTCGGGCGATGATGGCCGAAGTGCTCGGTTTGCTGCGCCAAGTCGGATCTCCGGGAGCGCACCTGGGGGTGAGTCTGCCCAATGTGTCGGCGCAGGGCTTTTACCGGAAGTTGGGATTCCAATCGCTCATCCAAGTGGGGGAGGGGGCCGACGGGTGTCTGTATCTCGGCTACCGCCTGTCGGGTTCGGTGGGTTCCGCCGGATCGCCCGCACAGCCTGGCCCGCCGATCGCGCCATGAACTCGCTCTCCCTTTTCCTCCAGCGCGGATTGATCCCGCGGATGACCGCGCTGAGCGAGAACACCTATCTGGCCTCCATCCGCGCCGGCATGGTCTCGGTGGTCCCGCTGACCATTCTGGGAGGGCTCTTCATGGTGGTGGCCTACCTGCCCATCGCGGGGTGGGAGGCGCGCATGGCACCGCATCTGCCGCTGTTGCAAATCCCCGTGACGGCCACCTTCGGGTTGCTGGGGCTCTTCGTCTGTCTGGCCATCGCCTACGATCTGGGGACGCGGCTCAAGCAGGAGGCGATCTTGAGCGCCTCGCAGGCGGCACTGGTCTTCCTGCTCATCCAGTTGGAGATGAAGGATCAGACCCTGGTGATGGAGGGGTTGGGTTCGAAGGGGCTGTTCACGGCCATCCTGATCGCCATGATCACGGTGCGGATTCAGAAGGCCTTCACCGACGCCCACTGGGTGATCCGCCTGCCGGAATCGGTGCCCAAGGTGGTGTCCGACACGTTCGTCTCCCTGACCCCGACGGTGTTTCTCGTGGTGGCGTTCTGGTTCATTCGTTTCGTGCTGGGGCTGGATATCCATGCGGGGGTTCAGGCCCTGTTCAAGCCGCTGGTGTTCGCGTTGAACACGCTGCCGGGCATCCTGGTGTACGCCTTTTTGGTGACCTTGCTGTGGTCGGTGGGCATCAACGGCGACAACACCCTCGATGCCTTCGTGGCTCCGATCTTCCTGCAATTCCTGGCCGAAAATGTGGAGGCCGTGGGCCGCGGTCAGCCCATGCCGTATGTCACGGCCAACGGATTCTTTTCGACCTTCGTCAATGTGGGAGGTACCGGAGCCACGCTTGGATTGGCGTTGATCCTGGCCGTCTCCAAAGATCCGGCCTACCGCAAGATCAGCCGCCTGTCGCTGCCCACGCAGTGCTTCCAGATCAACGAGCCCATCTTCTTCGGCATCCCCATCGTGCTCAATCCGTGGTTCATGGTCCCCTACGTGGCCAATGCGTTGCTGCTGACGGCCTCGACCTACTGCCTGATGGACTGGGGTTGGATCCGCAAGCCCTTCGTCAACGTGCCTTGGACCACGCCCCCGGTCATCGGCCATTATTTGCTCACGGGTGGAGACTGGCGTGCGGCTGTCTGGGGCGTGGTTTCGCTGGGTTTGGCGATGGTCGTTTATTGGCCCTTTGCCAAAGCGGCCGAGAGACAACGATTGGCGGCGGCCCCGTCGCCCTCATCGACGGGCGTCGAGCCGCCCGAAGAAACCCCGCTCGGCCGCGAACAACAGCCATGATGACAACGATGCGACGGACTCTGGGAGTTTGGGTTTTTATGGCGATGATGGGGGGTGCCCTCCGGGCCGACGAGGCGAAGCCATCGGTGCCGCCCCAGAAAACGCTGCCGCTGCCCGGTGAGGTGATGTCGATCCGGGGACACACGGCCTTCGTGTTGTCGGCGCCGTCGAAGGGGAAACCGATCCCTTGGGTGCTCTATGCACCCACCTTGCCGGGGCTTCCGGGCACCGAAGAGCAGTGGATGTTCGAGCGCTTTCTCGAGGCCGGCATCGCAGTTGCGGGCATCGATGTGGGCGAATCGTACGGGAACGCCGCGGGTCGGGTGCTCTATTCGGCACTCCATGAAGAACTCGTTTCGCGCCGCGGCTTCGCCCGGAAGGTGATGCTGCTGGGGCGCAGTCGGGGTGGGTTGATGACGTTGTCCTGGGCGGCCGAGAACGCCGACAAGGTGGCCGGTTTCGCCGGAATCTACCCGGTCTGCAATCTCGCCAGCTATCCCGGCCTCACCAACGCCGCGCCGGCCTTCGGATTGAAGCCCGCGGAGCTCGGGGCCGAGTTGTCCCGGCACAATCCGGTGGATCGACTGGAATCCTTGGCGCGGGCCCGAGTGCCGCTCTTCGTGATCCATGGCGATCAGGACCGATTGGTGCCGCTGGAGGCGAACTCCGGCCTGGTGCGCTCGCGGTATCAGGCGTTGAAGGGCCCCTTCGAATGGGTGGTCCCGGCGGGCCAGGGACACAGCATGTGGACGGGGTTTTTCCAATCCCCGGAACTCGTGGCGTTCGTGGTGCGCGAATGCCGCAAACAGGCCCCTTGATTCGCAGCTCGATCGGGACATGGAACTCTCCTGGGAATGGTATCCGGCTCTCTTCGCGACCGGGTTGGTGGCCGGATGGGTGGATGCCATCGCCGGCGGCGGCGGGCTGCTGACCGTGCCGATGCTCCTGGCCACGGGCATGGCCCCGCAGGACGCCTTGGGCACCAACAAGTTCCAGTCGTCGATGGGCACGACCATGGCCACGGTGCAATATGCGCGGCATGGATTGTTGCGATGGCGCGACGTGTCCCAAGGCGTGGTGGCCACCGCCGCCGGAGCCCTGATCGGTGCGGCGTGTGTCACCCGGATGGATCCGCAACGGCTCAGGCCGGTGATTCCGGTGCTGCTGGTGGGCATCGCCGTGTATCTGGGATTCAAGCCTGATCTGGGGCGCGAGGCACGCCCCTCGGCCCTCGTGGGCGCATTGCTGCGGTGGCGGGCCTCGGGGTGGGGTGGCCGGTGGATTTCTCCCGAGGCGCAGCGGGAGGCACGATGGCTCTTCGCCGGGGGATGCGGCCTGCTGTTGGGGTTTTATGACGGCTTCTTCGGACCGGGTACCGGCAGCTTCTGGACCATCGCCGGTCTGTTGGGCATGGGGTGGCATCTGTTGGCCGCCACGGCCTATACGAAGGCCATGAACCTCTCGAGCAATCTGGCTTCATTGGCCTTGTTCCTCGCCACGGGTCACGTGCGTTTCGGCGTGGGGTGCGTGATGGCTGTCGGGCAGATGATCGGCGCCCGATTGGGGGCCGGTGTGGCGGTCAAGGGCGGGGCGCGATTCATCCGCCCGATCTTCCTCACCATGGTGACGCTGCTGGCGGTGAAGCTGCTGTGGGATGGGTGGATCCGTTCACGGTAGCCCGGGGATGTCTGATCGAACCCGAGTCGGGTTCCTTTGGGTGAAAGGTGCCTTGTTACCCAGGGGAATGGTCTGGATAGGGACCGGTCTTCGAGCGGTCCGTGACTCGACGAATACCCCCGATTTGAGGGCCGTAGTCCGTGCGGAGCGAACGATGGCGCGGAGGGTGCCCGAAGGGCTTGCCGAATCTCGGAGGCGCGCGGATAGTCTGGAGCGTGCATTCCACCGGTCCGTTCTACGCAGTGGCTTACCGTGGCCTCCTGAGCCTGTTGAGTCTGGGGATGGGGGCTGCCGTGTCCGCCGCGGCGCCTACGCCTGAAGCCATCAGGAATCTGCCGC
>JACCEC012786894.1_pt1 | contig 24764 bp, 24 predicted proteins | sample 7450121 | NCBI WGS metagenome assembly JACCEC01 (sample SAMN15323455, study PRJNA562643) | freshwater metagenome | isolation source: river surface water | place: USA:Blue River Watershed | collected 2017-08-18 | reverse complement strand
TCGAGAGGTTGGATTCCTTCATCGCGAACCACAAAATCCCCCACATCATTTTCCACGGACGTTCCGGTTCGGGCAAAATGACCCTCGTCAAGGACTTCATCCGCAAAATCTACGCCGGCAACAAAGACAAAATCAAACAGAACGTCATGACCGTCAACTGCTCCCACGGCAAAGGCATCCAATTCATTCGCGACGAACTCAAATTTTTCGCTAAATCGAACATCCAAACCACGGCAGAACACGCCGAATTCAAAACCATCCTGCTGCTCAACGCCCACCACCTCACCGTCGACGCCCAGTCCGCGCTCCGCCGCTGCATCGAACTCTTCAGCCTCAACACGCGCTTCATCATCGTCGTCGAAAACAAAAACAAACTGCTGAACCCCATCCTCTCGCGGTTTTGCGACATCTATGTGCCCGAATACGTCGATCCAGCGACCGGCGAACCCGTGAATTTGCACCAGTTTGTCGTCAACCGCCAGTTCTGTAACCCCGAATTGCAGCTGCCGGCCGTCGCGGCCATCCTGAGCCAGCACGGCGACCGCCCTTGGAATTCCGTCGAATTGGCCGAAACCGCCGAACGCTTGTACGAAGAAGGCCTCTCCTGTTTGGATTTGATGCAGTGGGTAAAAACACGCACCGATCGCTGGTCCGTTGCCGAGTATTCGCGCGCCATGATGCGCTTCAACACCGTCAAAAGCGTGTTCCGGTGCGAGAAGTTGCTTCTCTTGTTCATGTTGGTTGCGCTATACAAGGAGCAAACGACTTCGAAATAAGGTTGCCCACGTTATATGTGTGCATAAAAACAACATAAGGAACGGCCCCAAAAAAAGACAAATACTACCATCAGTACGCATCAGTACGCATCAGTACGTTTGACCTCTGATTTTCTGACCGCCGACATGAAAATAATCGGATACGCTGTTCCGGACATCGATTACGATGCGGCGAGAGCGAATGGTATGCCCATCCTAAATGCAATGAAAAATATATATGAACACAATGGAGACATATATAGCGGCGACAATTTGGGCAGAATTGAATACAAATTATCCAATTATGAAATATCCAACAGGAGATACAGATGTTCCGTTTGGAAAGGTGACAACCACCTGATTGATTGGAGAATTTATTTTACGTCCAAATAGCGGACGGGCTCTCGGCCCCAAAGGGGCCGAGACGATAGACATTAAATACCGGGGTCGTCTTCGTCGTCTTCGTCATCGTCGTCGCCGAGATCCACGTCCGTCGCCCGGTTTTTCGCCGCGCTCTCACGTTTGGTATTCTTGTCCATGTAGCGGAACATGCGTTTGATGTCCAGCCGCGAAATCCCCGTCGCAGCAAACAACTGTTCGGCGTCCGCGATCCCTTCAGCTTTGTTCAAGTAGTCCGCCCCGTAAAAAAACCGCAGCTCCTGAAAAAACGACGCCAGGTCTTTCTTGTCCATATCCAGTTCCTGCGACATCATGTAGAGAAAAATCTGGTTGCTGTATTCCGTCGAGTACTTTGTCAGCACTTTGGTGAACCGCACGTCCTTCACCGCACGCACCGACGCCAGCGCCTCCTCTGGCGAAGGACGCGACGCAAAGTGCCGGTGGAACAAAAAATTGTTGTGGAATGTCTTGATGAACGTGCTCAGTTCGTTGAACAGCCAGATCTGGTTCTGGAACGTGATGCGGTCGATGTAGTCCGCGTAGCAGATGTTGTCGATGAGCTTCAAATAAAACGGCAACGCCTCCCGCTGACTCATCCCCACCAGCCGATCGGGGATGTTTTCGTGCCACAGGAGCGCCACCGTCGTTCGGTCGTTGTCGTTCATGAAATCGGCCTGCCTCTCGATTGGCACCGGCGTGTCGAACAAGAGCTTTGTGATTTTCCCGTAGTCCTCGTTGTAGTATTTCGTGTGCAAGATGCTGTCGATGTTTTCCGGCGACAACATCTCGGGGTGCTGGCAAAACAGCTTGTACAAGAATTCGATCTTGCGGATGTCGCCCTGTGCGTACTGCACCATGCGCTGCAGCAACGCCCCCTCCAGCCGGTCGGGCAGCAGCGCCGTCAGCACGCGGCGCACCTGGTCTTCCGTGGGGGCCGGCAGCTCGAACACGTGGCAGACCTTGATGAGTTCTTTGATTTTCTTGTCCGTGTAGTAGTTACCGATGCAAATGATCGGGTTCAACGTGACGTGCTCCGACTTTTGTTTTTTCGTCTTTTTCTGCCGAATCAGTTTTACCAGCGCCGAAATGCCGCCCTTGTCGCCCTTGTGCATGCCGTCAATTTCGTCCATCACGATTGCGATTTTCCGCGTGCGACCGTACATCATGTCCAGCACATTGAACTGCGACACGTTGTCGCTCGTGATCGTGTCGATCAAGGCCTTGTTGCGCACGTCGCCGGCGTCGTATTTCACCACGTCGTACCCGATGCTCTTCAAAAGCGCTTGCACAAAATACGTCTTTCCCGCACCCGGCGAACCGTAAATGTAAATGCCCTTTTTGTAGTCGATGTTGGTGCATTCCTGGTCGAACAGCGCCAGGATACGTTTGATCTCCTCGGCAATGTGTGTCCTGCCAAACATGGTGTTCAAATCCAAGGTATTCATTGGAATTTTGTTCAATTTTTCAATTATTCAATTTTTCAATTACACAATTGGATATATTCCATTCCATGCAAAAGTTTATGTGCTTTTTGAACGCGACGGGGGCGACCAGTCTTTTTCTTCGTTTCCCACAACCACATGTTGTGCTTGTTCACCGCAAAAATCCGGTTCTTCGCGTGCATCGGCAGCAGCAGCGCAATCCACGAAAACCGTGGTCGTCGGCGACCTCGCTTCGGATCGCAAAAGACGTTTCGTATATTCTTCGCAAACACGATCGCGAATGGCAAACGGCACCAAACGTTTCTCCAAATCGAGCGGCAACGGCTGGCGGAACGACACGTCGGAGTAGGCGATTTGTGCCACCGCTGGCCACTTCGACAAGGCAACAATGTCGTCCGATCGGTGCAACTTCGTCCAGATTTGCCGTTCGCCCAAAAACCTCCGGGGATCGAACCGGTCGAATTGAATTCGATGGCGGGCTTCAAACTCGCGGACACGCTTTATCCATGCACTTCGCTGGACAGCGACCTCCCGTTTGAAATGGGATTTTGCCGCAAGGCTAACGCGGCGGCGGCCCATTCCCCCACATACGGACACGCTGCTGACCGGCGCTTCCTCGACGCAATGGAAATAGACCGCCGCATCGGGTTCCTGGTCGGGATCCAGACGGTAGTAGTTCCGCGCAAACTTGTGGAATTCGCGGAAAAAGTACAACTCTTTGTTTTTTTGGTGAATGTGATCTGCATAGAGTTGGGGATGGCTGAGAAACAATGCCATTACCATTTGCAAATCGTGCGATTCCATGGCATCGAGCGACGGTTTGGTGGCCATGTGTTTGCTTTGTTTCGTCTTTTCGGTGGTGGCAGAACGAAACAAAGAATTAAAAAAGTGGCCATTGGTTGGTGGTTTTCCGCACAGTTTTGGGGGGGGGTCGTTGCAGACAAAAAGAGAGGTGAATTCCTTATTTTTTGAGGCCACCAATTCTGTATTAGACCCGAAAAATCAAGGGAATGGTGCCATTTTTTAATGGTGCCATACGGACAGTTTCCGAAACCATACACGGATCACGGAAACAGATGGAGAAGACAAAATACAACACTTCATACTACCTCTCGTATCCGTCGTTTCCGACGTACTTGCAATCTATTCGTTCCGGGTTGCCCTGGTACCAACAAATCATAGAACCCGAACCGCCGTGCTTCGTTGTGTTGAATTCGATTGATCAACAAAAATGCCGAATAACGTCCGTGACCTACCAAATCGGCTGTTCAAAATGGATTTCGTGCATTGTGTTTTTTGTGGTCATGTCGGTGTCTTCGTATATACTGGGACTCATTGCAACTGTCGTCGCAATGTTTGCAATTGATGCGTACAATCGCCGTCAACCGGTACGACAACTCTATTTTCGTTTTTCCGATGGCATGTACATTGGCACAACGCAAGAACAGGCACTGTATCACTTTGACTTTCCACCATCGACTTTGTTGGAAATACTTCCCTTGTTTTCCGAATAATGTTTTGTGTGTTTTTTTTACCTTGCCGATGTATGCGGTGTGCTGACGAGTTTTCTGTAAAAAAAATACATGTGTTTTTTGGTCCCGGACACTCATGTAGTGAGATACACGTTAATTCAAATACATGGCCCGTTGGTTGGGTTGGGGGGCAAATGGTGCAGGCATAATCATCGGCAATCGATCGGCGATGTTCAACGATTTCAATGGGTGAATTTCCGGAGCTATGGGTGCTCGCGGTTCCACCAAGTTCGTTGCCCCGATGCCGCGCAGTTGGGATTCGATATCACACGCATTGGCCGCGAGGTTGCTGCTGGCCGTGCGCATGCCGATGAGTCCGTTGCCCGGAAAGTATGTGTGTTGCACAGTTCCGTAAAAGGACGACTCGTCGTAGGACATGTAGTTGCGGCGAAGAGCCAGCGACTGTTGCTCCCGGGCGTAATCGCCGGGGGTGTTGCGGTTGCGGGTCGATGCCATGTTGCAGGGGAAAACCACTTCTATAAGTCCTTCCGATAAATAATACGAGAGAGGGCTTCCTACCCCCATCCCCCCTCTTACTTTTCTGCGGAGGGGGCGATCCGGTCCATCAATTTCCTGTACCATTCGTTTCCGCCGGCGTCAAAGGCGGCGGGGTTTCGCAGAAACTCCTGGTAACACGTCACAAACCAGGGCATGTAATCGTAGGACATAAGCACTGCTAAACCAATTTCCGGATTCGTGGAAAACATCAGCGCTGCCGCGGCTTCGTACAACCGTTGGAAGGCTTCGTGGGTGCGGGTTTGGCCGTACACTCCATCCAAAAACGTCTTCATGGCGTCCATGTCCAGGGTGTATTCGTCGATGGTTTCCGCGCTCACATTGGGGTCGTTGCGATCGACGAAAATCTCGTCGGTTTCGTACATCTTCGTGGGATCCATCTGCATGATGTTGCGCAGACATTGGCGGTATTCTTCGTCGTTCGAGTACATGGGTGTGGGGGTGAGAAACAGAAAAACGTATGCAATCGATAAAGTTATGTGGATTGCATATGTTTATGTATGTATGGTTGATTCTTTTCATCAATTGGCCTTCTTGCATAAGCGATCGATGGCCAATGTGTGCGACTCGAAACATTCAAAGAGGATCTTGGACAATTCGGCGGGGGTGTAAGCGTGCTCCGTGGTTTCCGTTTCCAAGCGGTGGCGCTCGGCGTCGGTGAGTTTCACGTCGTAAAACGTTTCGATGAATTCCTGCACGGTGGCGTGGTTGCAGCGTTCAAACTCGGTGATGAGGTCGATGCGGCCGGGACGAATCAACGCTTTGTCTAAAGTACCCGGATAATTGGACGTCATGATGAGGATGCGCCCGGGCGTTTCGAGCACTCCGTCCAACAAGTTCAAGAGACACGAGAGGGTGAGTTTGTTCGGGTCCTGCTCTTTTGCTTTTGGAGCAGCGGTGGGATCATCGGAGAATGGAAGGGTGGCTACTGCTGCAGACACAGAAGCAGAAGCAGAAGCACTTGCGGAGTGCAGACCGCTGAGATGTGCAGATGTTTCTCGTTTTGTAGTTTCTAATTCAGCAGCCCCAACACGTGTTACTGTGCCATCTGTCTTTCTATGTACTATTCCCGCATCCAATATACTCAAACTCGAAAATGTGGAGGGGGGTCCTTTGCTTTCAAGATCGGGTAATTTCGATTTCACGCTCAAATCTCCATGCAATTCGAAGTTGGAATTCATTGCCGACCACATATCCGACGGGGTATCCGATGTCGTCGTCACGCCGGACACATATTCGAATGGAAATCCAGTGGATGGAGACGTAATGGTAACTTGCGCACCGCCAGCACCAGCAACAGCCGTAGTAGTGGCAGAAGATAACGGCAAAGAAGATTTTTGAGAAGGAGGAAGAGCAAGAGGAGAAGAAGCATCGGCCAACAATTCCCGATCCATGACGATGTCGTTGTTGTCGCAGTCGACGTCTTCGATCACGTAAATGCGTTTGTCGATGGGTATCGAGAACGATTCCGTACGTCCATTATTCACCACATTGATGGTGTCGCTGTAGAAAAGCGTTTCCAATTGGGTTTTGGTGATCTCTCCCGAAAAGCTAATGTTCACGATGTGACGCTGCAGTTCGTTCGCAATGCATTTGATCGTCGATGTTTTCCCTCCGCCGGGGGGACCGCACAACAACAGTCCCAAGGTGTAGGGGATGCCCTTGTCGTCGTACCATTTCTTGTTGTTTTTGAAAAATTCGACACGTTTCTGGATCATGCGGGATTGCGCCCCCAGCACGTTCCGGAAACGCCGGTTGGTTTGGAAGCGTTTCATGGAAAACGGCAGAATCGGCATCGCCCGACTGTAGTCTTTCACGCCGTTGATTGCGGGGATTTTCGTCGGCATGCCGTTGAAGAAATAGAGGTTGTCGCCGAGTTTGTTCTGGATTTTGCGGGTGTGGTTGGCAGTCACCTTCTCAATGAACTGACGCAACCCATGGATGTCGAGGTGGTAGCTGTACACGTCGAGTATTTGCGGTGATTCCTCGGTGTCTTCGAGTGAGAACACCTTGTGCAGTTGAGCGTAGATTTCGTCGTTGTTGTCCAGGAGCACGGAATCGGTGTTGTTGATCAAGTAGGTCTTGTTCGTGTAGAGAACCTTCTTGACGGCGGGCAGGTTGGTCACGAAATCGAAGAGGGCGTCGCAGACAATGTTGTCGGCGTTGTTGCTTTTGGCAAAAAAACGGATGGATGCCGTGATTTCTTTGTGCTTGGGTTCGCCACCGGAGTTGTCGTCGCCCGCGTCCTTTTTTCCGGACAGCGCCGACACCGTGTCCAGTATGGTTTTCTGCGAGCTGTTCCAACGCCGGTCCAGGTACATTTGCAGATAACCTAAGAGAACCGGAAGCACGGCCATGATTCGCTCGATCACTGCGATAGCGACCATGCTGTACATCATCGTAAACAACCCGCTCTGGCCGTTGCTTGTGTCGTGGCCCGGCTGCGTGCTGCGAAACATCATCATGGACATTAGCTGCACCTTCATCATCTCCATGAAATTGCTCTGTTGCATACCGGCACCGGCACCGACTGCGGAAAAATCTCCCCCAGGAAAACCGCCGTTTCGTTGTGGACTGGAAGTTTTGTACATCAACATCAAAATCGAATACCAAAAAAAGATCGAATCTTTTTGCGTTGGGAAAGCTTCTGTGGTAAGTATTTATGTTGCTTTCGTTCCATCTCTCGTCACAAACGTATTTTTTTTGCTTGTAAAGAGAGGTTCTTTGCTTCCTTACCTGGTAAAGGGTACTTGTGAAGGGAGGTTCGTAAGGTTCCATGCTGGTAAAGGGAGGTTCCTTACCTGTGAAGGGAGGTTCGTAAGGAACCGTAGGTTCCTTACTCCGTAGGTTCCTTACTTAAAAGGCATGGTTGGGTCGGGTCTGCTTGACAAACGCGCCGTCTTTGCCCATTTCGCGGGTCAGCATGCCACCGCGCACCCATCCGTCGAGCGCGGCTTCCTGGATGGTGCCGTCACCCAACCTCTCGTTCATTTTGTCATCCACGGGGAACATGGTGTGTTCCATGAAATTTTTCGTCATGATGGTCGACACGCTCTTCTTGTCGCGGCTGTTTTCACCCTGCATGATTTGTGCTTCCAGGGTGGGATCGCAGGATCCGCGGCCCAAATAGGGAACCGTCAAGAACGGTCGCTGATGGAGCGACAACTTTTCCAAACTGCGTGCGTTTTCACGTTTGATGGTCAATTGCGAGTCCACGTCCACGACGTAGCCGGAGAGGCCCGCTCCACTGCGATTCGAAAAGGCCACGGTGGGCAACTGGGTGGCGAAGTCGACGTGGGTGCCCACGCTGGGTTCGGCAAAATAATTCGAGAGCATATATCCGGAAAAACGCGTGTTCGCCAAATTGCGTTGGGTGTTGTCGATTTCATCCGCCCCAATACGCGCCATGTTGAAAAATGAAAATTCCGACATCGATGTTTCGTTCAGTGGAAGAAAAAATACCGCTGTATATTATAATCTTTCCCTACAAATAAAGGGCCCTTACCGGGCCCAATGAAGGGGGGGGGCAGAGAAGAAGCACCGCCGGTCTCCCGGGGTGAGTGGGTGGTTACTGCAGGGTGTGACGCATGGCCGCCGCATTGCGAGCGCAGGCAAATTTGTTGCCTTCGGCGCACGAGATCATGCTTCCGTAGCAGAATTCCGCGAAGGCCTGTTGGTCGTCGGGGGTGGTGGTGCTGGGTGTGGAGTAGAACTGCCGCATGGACTGCTCAAAGGAAAGCTGATCTCCTAAATCTTTGAATAATTTGTCTTGGATGTCCGTGTTGCCCGGATTCGCCGTCACCACGGCTTTCTTGGCGCTCTCCAAAATCTGTTGGTTGGTCAGGGGGTTGTAAGCTGGCGGCGCCGGCCGTTTGTTGGGCTGGCCGTTGATGTCCGTCAGCAGCACATTACTAAAGGGGTTGGTTTCCGCCGGCAAATCAAATACCTGTGCGGGGAGACGGCCGTGGTCGTCGCTGTTCAAGACCAAGAGGGCCGGGTTCGTCTTGCTGCCGTCGGAAAGATCGGTTTCGATGGATGCGAGCCCTTCCTTCGACGCTTTCCTCTCTTGTACGTGGTAATAGTGCACTAAATAGACGATGCCCACCGACAAGGCGCCGAACACCAACGTGCGGACGCGGCCCAACCACACGTACAGGACGGCGGTTGCCAGCACCAGGAGGCGCGTGATGGCGTTCAGTTTTTGCTCGTAGGTCATGGTGTTGGCCGGAAACCATTCGGTGATGTAGCTGGGGTTCAACAAAATGTTGGGGTCCTCGGTCCAGAACGGAACGGACGGCGTTGGTTTGGCAGAAGAAGCAGACGGTGAGGCAACCAGAGGCGACATGATGGGGGGTTTGACGGCGGGTGCTTTGTGCGTGTAGAGAAAGAGAGGCGATAGGAATCAACAACTGGCACAAAATACACAAAAATAACGGTGTTTCTGTTGTTGTGAGTGAAATAGGGGCCCGCAAATGGAGATCAATATAGTGTATATAGACACTATATCGACGGTTCTTTTGTTGTGGTTGTTGGGTGGAGATTAACCTGTGGCTGTTGCTGTTGCTGTTGCGGGTTTTCTTTTGATGCACCGTTTGTCCACTGTCAAGGTTTTCCGTTTGCTGTGAAGGGGCACAATGTCTAACACGCATTTGGCTTTTTCGCCGACCAGCGGTTCCGTACACCCCTGTTCTTTCGGGAGCCGGCGCGTACCGCCCTTCCTCGTCGTCCTGGTCTTGGTCTTGGTCCTGGTCCCGTTCGAAGAAGACGCACCGGCAGCCGGCAGTTGTTCCGGTCGCGAAGACGCACAGCGGGCACGGAAATGTTCGTACCTCTCCCGCACTTGGTCGTACGAGAGGCCTGATTTTTTGTGCAACATGTCGTTGACGACCTCGTGCAACTCGTATAAATACCGCGAAAACGCGTCGCGCGACGCCAAATGGCGGTCCAACAGCGGATGAGTCTTGAGGTTTTTGGTTAAATTTTCACGGCATTTGCCACAGGGCAAGACGTTTTGCAGGTTGAGCACGAAATCGCGGTAGTGCCGTTTGTTGGCGGGGGTCGGATGCACCGGGTAATTGAAACTCATGGTGTGCAAGTAATGCCACATGGCTGGACCCCACACCGTCGTCAACATGCCGTCGTTGCTGGTGAAATCCTTCGACGAAAAGACCGACCGTTTGGTCTGGGGGGGCAACGGCGGGTGTTTTCGTCGCCGTTGGGTGGTGGCACGGTGGGTACGTGGCATGAGCCGGAAACGAGAGAGTACTGGAGGTTGCGAGAGATGCCGGCACAGGAAGTCGTCACCGTATACAATAGCCCCACGTAATTTTGCCGACTGCGCAAGTCTCCGTGCATAGTATAACTGCTTCGTTTTTTTGACAAACCATGTCCCAATTGTTTGCTTTTTTGATCAGCCGGTTCCGCCCTTACCTCAGCACGCTCGCCGTGCTGCTGTTTGTCTTGGTCGTGGTCGCCGTCGTCTACTACAGTTACCAGTACATCGTCAAGCCCAAAACAGAGGCGAACAAATTCAAGGACGTCGCCAACAACGGCCCCGCCGACGACGTGGTGACCATCTACATGTTCCACGTGGACTGGTGCCCCCATTGCAAGCGGGCGATGCCCCAGTGGGAGCTGTTCCAGACGGAATACAACGGCCAAACGGTGAACGGCACCAAGGTGTCCTGCCAAGCCGTGGACTGCACGAACACCGACGACACCGAAGTGCAAGCGATCATGGACAAGTACAACGTGAAGCAGTACCCCACCGTGATCGCGATCCTGGGGTCGTCGAACCTCCGCATTGACTTCGACGGCAAAGTGAAGAAAGAACATTTGGAGCAATTCGTGCAGAGCGTCACCGCCAAACACTAATCGTCGTGTTCCGACAACGGCGTTTTCTCCGAAGACGGCGACGCCAACCGCCAAGCCTCACGTCCTTTTTCCATTTCTTGTACCCGCAAATCACGCGACTTCCACAAATCGAACAGGGCGGTCAACATCACCGAGGATTCCCCGGTGCACACGATTTCCGCGGGCATATGAACGAAGCGTTGGTTGCTGCCGACGGATTTAGCCACAACGTCGGCCAGATACGCCACCAGGTTGCTGTAGGGCGGCGCGGTTGCCGGTGCAGTGGCTGACGAGTCCCGAACCAATTTGTAAACGCCGAGGATTTCGTCGGCGTGTGCCCCGGACTTTAGGCATTGCTCGATGGGGTAATTGCACAACAACGCACCGTCCGCATAGACTGCAGGGGAATCTCCCGGGCCGGTCAGAATGAGAGGTTGAAAGAGAACGGGCAGGGCGGCCGAAGCGTAAATGGCATCCAGCAATAACCAGTCGGGATGGGTGGTGTGCGACACGTCGACGGAGCTATACGTCTGCAATTCCGTTGTCATGAAGTGCATGTCGATGCCTCCAGCAAAATCGTGAAATGCCGCGAGGGTGATGTCCAAGGGCACGTCGAGGGCGCGAAACAGAGGCGACAGGGCGTCCTGCATGAGCTGGCGACCGAAGAGCCCCACTTGCCCGTAGGCTTTCAGCACGGCGTCCACGGGGAATTCGCAGAGGGTGTGCCACGGCCGGTTGATCAGAAAATTGTCGACCAAGTCCCAGCCGAGGTGATGGGCAAAACAGGCGAGGAGCCAGGCGATGGACCCGGCGGAGGTCGTGAAGGTGCTGCGGATGTTGCCGTAGGCCCACCGTCCGTCGAGGTGACTGTGCTTGAGTGCGCTGTAGAATTGCAGCATAACGGTGCCGCCGCCCGAGAGGACGAGGTGACGGATCGTGGGCCGGGTGTCTGCATCGGGTTTCTTCGGCGCGTCTTCGGCACAATCCGTTTGCATGTTGCACAGAACTGTATGGTCAATGAAAGTACCATACAATTTATTCTTTTTGTTTCATTTTTTACAATATATGAATCTGTGTCCGTTGTTTGGTTGTTATTTTTTGCGTTGGTTACAAAATTGAATTTTCGTGAAAATGTCTTGTTTTTTGTTTGCCGACGATTCCGACAACGTGCAAAAGGTCAACATCGACGAATTGTACGAGCGCACCCAACGCCGCGACCAACGGCAGGTGAGCGTCTTCAACAAAATTCTGAACCGCATCAACCGCCGCATCACCACCACCTCGCGCATGAAACGCGACGAAAGGTACATTTGGTACAACATCCCCGCCTTTATTTTCGGCGAACCCCTGTACGACCAAACCGACTGCATCGCGTTTGTGGTCACCAAGCTGGTCGACAACGGGTTTCACGTCAAATACATTAACCCGGGGACGCTCTTTGTGAGTTGGGACAACTACGTGCCGACCTACTTGCGGCAGGAAATACGCAAAAAGACGGGGTTTATATTGGATGAAAAAGGCAACGTGGTCGACAAAGTGGAATCGTCCGCAAGTGCGGCCGCCGACGACATCAACGCCGGTCTCCCTCTCTACAAACGCCCCGATACCGCTGAAGCCCAACTGCAGGCCAAAGAAGCGAAGAAATACACGCCCATCCAGCAGTACAAACCCACGGGCAGCCTCATCTACGGCGACGCTTACGAAAAACTTGAAAAACGGGTATCCTTTAAATAACAACGCCGCTCTTTATTTGGTGGGTTTTCAAAATGCATACACCACATACACATACACATATACACAAGACCATCATTCGCGCTTTCGTTTGCAAGCAGTACGCAAACACCGTTGCTTGTATGTAATTCGACGGAAAAACTGTTGAAGTACATACGCCGCGTCAATAACACGCCAGGCCAATTCCTGGTGAAACCCCGTGGCTTTTGCCCACGCGAACTGCTGGCTGAGCGACGGATGCTTCGTCACGTACGAGTGCCATTTGTGGCCGTAGGGAAAACACGGCGACCGAAATCCCCCGCCGCTCCGTTCCGAGGAGGGGTCCATGCCGGAGACCGCATCAAATGCATGCACGGGACGCGGATACCGGAAGGCGAAGCCGTCGTTCGCAAAATTGTGTTGAAAAGCAAACTGTGTCTACGCATTCTGGGTTCGCAACATGCGTTCTTGCGCATCGCAGGCCGCCATTTGTGCAGGCAAAGACGCGGGGTCCGACCAGTCTTCGTGGACACGTGTTTCAAAGGCAAAGTCCACCAACATGAAAGGCACGGTTTTTGATCCCCAAATGCGTTGGGTGTTTGGTGCAAGGCGATCCATGGTTTTGTTGGGTGGGAAGTGGGATGGTTGTTGTACCCCCAAAAACATCTGGCTTACCGTTCTCAGACTGACTGCCCAATGGCCCTTTTTTTAAAGGGGGCTGCCGCCCCCTCTCACACCCCTGCTTTTAATGTCTATTCTCCCGGCCCGTACGGGCCGGGAGACATGCTCTGTTTCACAAGGCGGGCAGGCATGCTCTGCACGCCTGCCTTAGGTGTTTCACAAAACAGAGTAGACATCGACTTCTCTTTTTCGATTTGATGTAAAGGCGCCAAAGGCGCCGGACCGCTCGGCGGCGTCGCCGCCTTGGCCCCGGGCATCACATCGAAAGAATAGAGGTTAAGTTGTTTTTTACACTTTTGCCACTTATAAATTGTCTTTTACGTATCAACTATTTCACCTTTGGTGGAAAAGTGAAAAGGCGTTATACCCGGTGCAATAGAGAGGGAGCTGGGGGGAGTCTTGTACTATTTTGCAGTAGTTGCAGCCGCCGCAGCAGCCGCTTTCCATTGCACATACGATACGGGTTTGCCGGTTTCGGGCGCAGGTGTGGTCGCGGTGCCGTTGGCCACCGCTGCCGCCGCGCTCTCGGCGTCGCGTTTGTCCCCGGCGCGCAGCGCGCTGTCAATGTACATTTCCTTGAGCATTTGGCCGACCATGGCGGAGCCTTCGGTTTGGTCGACCTGTCCCTGTTCCACCATCTCCAACACGCGGATCAATTTAATCAAAATCACCAAATTCAACTCGTCGTTGACCAGTTTATTGAACAAATCCGTGTAGAGTTTGTACATGAGGGGCGCGGTGGTTTGGCAAAGGGCGCGGAATTCGTCCGGGTTCGATTCCCGCAATGTTTTCTCGGCACGTTTCAACTTTTCGATATCGCGCAAACTGTCCAACAGCAACCCGCTGTGCTTCAGGCGTCGGATGTCTTCCGTGTGGTCGACGAACTCCTTGCTCTGCGCAATCATTTTTTTCAAATTCAACCGTTCTTCGTTGCTGAATTGCATGGGATTTGGTTAGGGGGAGGGGTGTAGAACAAGAGGGGAAACAATTCACGCGCGGGATCCAGGACACTGCTATGGATAGGTTGGAGGAGGAACTGTTTATATTTATTGTGGTACTTTCATATAAACAGTTGCATTGTTTCACAGCCCCATCGCCGCGCATGGCAACTCACGCCCCAACCCTCGCGGTACCTCGTCTCCCTTACCTCAATGAGCTCAAATTATTTAGTAAAAAAGTCGCCGCGAACGCAACAACGGCAGCGTCGGTGTCCTCCTCTTCCTCCTCCTCTCAACGCTTTCAGACCTTGACCGCCTGGTTGCTGCTCTCGTGGGCAACCCTCGTCCAGGTCGCGGTCGTGTTGGTGCTTGCAGTGGCCACCTGGACGTACTTGTCGCGGGAAGAAACCCGTGCGCAATGGGCCGCGTGGTCCGAGCGCGCCCTCCGTCGGCTCTACATATCCAAAGGAAAGGACAACCGGGAAACACTGTGCACCATGATTTGATGCCAATGGGCTCCTGTGGGGGAAAGTTATGGCTTCACATCAATGAAGGAGTCCAGCAATTCAACCATTGTGCTTCTGGAGTACAAGAAATAGGTCCAGAGAATCAAAATGGCGAAGAAAAACCAGAAGAAGCCGTTCGCGGCGGCGTTGTAGCTGAAACCTGCAAACGTCCACACAAGGAAAGCGTAAAAGATCATGCCGACAATACGTTTGTTGTTGAACCCGTCGAAGTATTCGATCTGCGCCGCTTTCGGCAATGCGAACGAGTGCATAAAGGAATAATAGGAAACGGTGGTTACCGCCAAGAGCGTTAAAATCACATAGGTCATTTCCATTTTTTTTCCGGTGCTTCCGCCCCAGATTGCCAAGGACAAGATGGACAGGAACGTGCCCACGCCCACATGTATTCGGAAGTCCCAGTGCGTTTGCGGGTCCGGGAAGGGAATTTTCCCAAAGCGTATGTCGATCGCGACGGGCACTGCATAATACAACAGGGTGCAAGCCGCCACGATGCCCACGACGAACCCCACCATGGTCGTTGAGCCAGAAACGGATTGGGCTACTTGCGTCTGGTCGGATCCGTCTTCGCCCACCAGTTCGCAGTCGATCATCCAGTCCATGGCCTGGTGGTAAATGTCGACTCCCGCCGGGGTGTTCGACAACACCAGCGCCGGCACTGTAATCGCTTTCGGTGCCTTGTTGGCCAAAACCGCTGGCGTCACCAGCGACGGACTGGTCAGTACAATGGTGTCGTTGTTGTAGACTTGTGCCGCTTGGTCGGTCACGTGGTTGTTGAGTTCGATGTCCACCGGCGTGCTCGTGGCGTCGGCCAGTGCCGTGATCAGGTTGTCCAAACCGCTATCGGACGGACTTCCCGGTTTCAAAGGAAGACAGAAGGAAATGTTCTTGTTGCCCCCCTCGCACAAGACGACTAAATAAAAATCGCTCCCGATGGAGGCGCGGCGCACCGTCATGGAGACAGCCTTGTAGTCCGTTTTTCCCCACCGGAGGGTCGGCAAGGCGCTGTTGCTCGGCGTAATCACAAAGGTTCGGCTGCTGGGCGTTCCCGACATGCGCTCGAAGTTGTAGTACAGTTTGTCGGTGCTCATGGTGGTCTTTGTGTAAGTGTTTGTGTAGGCGGTGATGTGTTGGGTTCCGTGAATACAGAAAAAAAACGATAATCAATAACCCGAAACCTGCGCGTGGAAACTGCACAACTACGGAATGGAGTGGGCTTATGGAATACGTGCGTATTATATATTTCGCTGCGAACGTATTCCGCTGGTGTGCGGTGCGCCCCCTCCCCATCATCAATACAACAGCGACGCGTTTTCGTAAATGGTGGCCTTGAAGTCGTTCTGGTAGCCGTCCACGAACACGTTGTCGCCACTGCTCAAGGAGTCCACCCCGTATTCGGTGAGCCCGCTGCGACCCCGGACGCTCACTGGCAGTTTGGTGCTGATGGGCGCGCCGCCGGAATTCGACATCGTGTAGTACTGCCATTTGTCGCGCCCGTTCATGAGGCTGCGGCCCATCAACGGCAAAATGACCGGAGCGTCGGATGTCTCCGTTTTGTGCGTGAGGATGCCCACTTGCCGGTACGGCATTTGCATGGTGCTGGTCGCCACCGGGACCGGGACGGGCATCGCGACTGACAGCGACGGCGACACGACGGCCGGAATCGACAAGCGCGTCGGCACGGCGGCCATTCCCAACCCCAAGCCGTCCGGCGACGAACTGACTAAAGCCGGCACCACCGGCCCGCGGATGTCGAGCGTTTTCAGCGGAGGCACATACGGGCTCTCCATCAGTCCGTCGCCCACCCCCGAGGGTGCGATGGCCACCGCCGTCGCCACCGCCGCACCAGGGACAACACCGGAGCCGCCCCCCCACCATTTAACCGCGACGTCGCGGCGCCAAAACCATTGCGCCCCCACCAACAACAAACAAACCACCAACAACAAGAGCAGGAGGGTCCTGCCAGAACCCGACATGGATTTTCGTGCCATTCGTTTCGGCCAAGATGCGTGTGTGCAAATGTGCGTGTTCATACAACAAACGCACATTTTTCCCGCATCTTTGCCCGGCCAGTGGGTTAGTTGATGGCGCGATCCATGTAATTGATGGCCATTTTGCCGGGAGGGATGGCGTCGCGCATGTAGTAGGGAATGCGTCGGTTGAAGTCGTGGGCAATGGTGTCGCCGATGTCGCTGAGCGCGCCTAAATCTGCAGACACATCGCGCAGCTTGTGTGGCTTTCCGAAACAGGTGTAACAGATGGTCCGGATGGCTTTCGGCCATTTTGTCACATTGAGTCCCGTGATTTCGGCAAATTGGTCGTCGGTCTCCGACAACACTTCCATCATCCACTCCAACAGCGGCTTGACGCCGAAAAACGACGCGATGGACTCGATCACATAATACAGCACATAACACGAAAACGTCACGCCGTGGATCAAAAAACATCCGCCTATCGTCGTGATGACGAAACTCACGATGCACAGCCAATACTTGAACACGATGCCCACGACGGCGATTATAAGTGTGAAAATGTCCCGCGTGGCGAGCTCCACGGATTTGCCGATGCCCTTGAAGCTTTTGGCGACGGCTTCGGCACCCTTCAACAGCGCCTGCGACATGTTCGCGAAGCGCTTGGGCAATTGAACCACACTCATGATGATGCGGATGAGCTCCGAAAGAATGTCGTCGCGGTCGGATTTGTCCCGAACGGGCGGTCCAAACGACGGAATCCGAAAAGAAAAGGACGACATTTGGATGGAAGCGAGGCCGCTAAGGGCTTTCCGCATGTCGGTTTCGGCGTCCGCTCGCGCGTTGCGCCAGTCCATTGTGGGCGGCACGGCGTCCGTCGACGCCGACGCCGGGGGTTTGGTGCTGCTGCTGCCGCCACTGCCAAACGTGGTGTAGGAAGCACGGGTCGTGGCGGGGGTCCGCAAATCGGAGAGGACGCTGTGGTCGGCGTTGTGCAACGGCCGATTTTGGTACGCCGGTTCGGTGATCATGACGCGACGTGTAATGGGGGGGGTCTTCTACGGTTATACTATTTGCAGTAAAAAATCGGATCATGCTTCCTCAGATATGCCACCTCAGATATTGAAAAGGTCGATGATGCGTCCGATGCCGCGCACGATGTTGCCGAGAGGACTGCCGATTTTGTCGGGCACCATCACGAAGATGTCTTTGTACATTTTTTGTCTCGCCTTGCGGTAGCCGCTGGTGTCGCCCATGGCCGGGCACGAGTAGCACATGTCCGTGATGAAGTCCGGGTAGTGGAAGGGGTGCACACCCACCCTTGCGTGCACTGCGGCGTCGAACTGTTCCATACCGTCCAGGATGGCAATCAGCATCTCCACGCAGCTGATGCCGACCCACGACCGCACTTGGAAAAAGAAATCCACCAGGAAAAGAATCGACGTAATGAGCCACAGGTACACGTAGAGGATCAAATCCAGCAAAAAGAACAACACGCATTTGTGAAAATGCGAAATGCCTCCGATGGCACACAACATGACCTTGAAGTTGTAATAGGCCGACTGGAAGGCGAAATTGAGGCTGTCGGCACCCAAAATGGCGGCGGTGATCGCCAGGTTCTTCACCAAATTGACTGTTCCCATCGTCGTTTCCCGCAGCCCAGCGATCACGGTTTTTCCCTTTCGCAACACGTTGATCCCGATGGGTACAATGCGGAAAATCATCGCCAAAATGTTGTCTTTGCTGGTGTCGCCCGTGCGGAAGTCCCGTTGGCGCTCGCGGTTGGCGTTCTCCGTTTCCAGTTGGTGTTGTTGCCGCATTTTCTGCAGGATCTGTTCTTGGGCGGCGGTGCGCGCGTTGCGCACGATGTCGTCGGCGGACAGTTTGACGGCGGCGAGGAGGTCGTCGTCGTATTCGACGGCGGGAACGTCGGTGGCCACGTACGGCGGTTGCGACTGCAGCGTCGAACTGGCCGGCCGCAGCCGATGGAGCACGTCGCCGCTGCCGCTGGCGCTGTCGCTTCCGCCCGACTGGCTATTGTAATTGGATATCATGGGGTTTCAATGCATCCGGTTGCACGGTATAATATTTGTGCATACTGTAAAAATATTATATCCTATCAATCAATCTGGGGGGGTCTATTTTTTGTTGTGGGCCCCTTCTGCCGCCCGTGCACGCTCGAGCGCACGGACCATGTTGCGTGGCATGGGGGCTTGGGGCGGCTGGTTCGCCACGGGGTTGACGTGTCCTTGGGCGTTGGCTGTGCGTCTGCGGACGGCGGCGCCTTCGGTGAAGGGCTCCATTTTCATCGACGATCCGCCCGTCAGGCTGGACCCGGTGCGCAGACCTTCAATCTTCTTGGCGGTCTGGTTGATTTTGTTGATGAGGTTCTCGGCGGCGTCCATGTGGGGACCGATGGTGCCGAAGCCGGCGATGATTTTCTCCTGGGCGTCGATCAAGTCCTGCGCGTCGCTTTTCAATTCGTTGACCATTTTCGACTCGTCTTCCGGGGAAGCGCCCGTCTTGTCTGCATCGGGAGCCTTTTTGTTGGCGTCCGTCTCCTTTTCCTTGGGTTTCTGTGCGTCCTTGCTCTCTTCGCCGCCGGCGTTCGCCGTTTCCGCAGCCGCCGTGCCTGCATCGCCACTGCCGTCTTCCATGCCTTCGAATTCGGGTTCGCCACGCAAGATCACGCGGATGATGTTCGCCAACGCCAACGTGATGACCATGATGACCGTCATGTTCTTGCTAAAAAACGATGTGAGGAACCCGACTAAAATGAACACGGCGCAATACAGAAAATCCAGGCGCATGGCGGCAAAAAACAGATGCAGTATCGCAATGGCAAACACCACATACAACACGTATTTGTTGTGGAGGAGGTTGCGCGGGCCCGCGTTGGCACCACGGAACAGCTTGAACAATTTGTCTAAACTGGGAAACGCCATTGGATCACAAAGTTTCCTGCTGAATGTATGTCCGTTCTTTTACACGCAACCGTTACGGAGATGAAAAATCTATATCCTTATGCTCGATTTTTACGGGAGTGGGAAAAAAACATGGAAAAGACCGCCGACCACCCAAGACGGCAGGGTGACGAAATGTTTCTGCACGGTATTTTCTTTTTTTTTGATTTTTTTTGCAAAAAAAACACAACCATCGGACCCAAACACATATAAAAAATCAATCAAGTATATTATTTAGGTCAATCAATCGTCAAGTCGTTTGTTTGTTTGTTTCTGTCATGCAAGCCCATCACGAATCGCATTCTTCTTTGTCGGAAGAAACGGTGTCTTACGCTTCTGCGTCTGTTGACGCAACCGCCGCCGCCGCCGCCGCCACGTCTACGTCTACGGCCGGCTCGGAACATTCTTCGGTGGAACCGATTTTGCGCGAAGACGAGTCGCGTTACGTCATGTTTCCCATCCAACACGACGACGTCTGGAAAATGTACAAAAAACAAATCGACAGTTTCTGGCGCGTGGAGGAAATCGATTTGTCGAAGGATTTGCCGGACTGGGCGAAACTGACGCCGGACGAACAGCAGTTCATCATCAAGGTCCTGGCGTTTTTTGCGGCGTCCGACGGCGTCGTCATGGAAAATCTGGCTGCACGGTTCATGCAGGACGTACAAGCCGCCGAAATTCGTGCGTTTTACGGGTTCCAGATCATGATGGAAAACATCCACAGCGAAATGTACAGCGTCTTGATCGACACCTACATCCACGACAAAACCGAGAAACAGGCGTTGTTCGGTGCCGTCAAAACCCATCCGTCGATCATGCAGAAGGCGTCGTGGGCGAAAAAATGGATCGGCGACCACCGGTCCTCGTTCGCCGCGCGTCTCGTGGCCTTTGCCTGTGTGGAAGGCATCTTCTTCAGCAGTTCCTTCGCCGCCATTTATTGGGTCAAGAAGAGAGGACTGATGCAGGGCCTGACGCTATCCAACGAGTTCATTTCGCGCGACGAGGCGCTCCACACCGAGTTTGCGGTGCTGCTTTACGGCAAATTGGTGCGGAAGTTGGCCAAGAAACGCATCCACGACATCGTGCGCGAGGCGGCGGAAATCGAAAAGAAGTTCGTGGAAGACGTCCTGCCGGACCGACTGATGGGCATGAACGCGAAGTTGATGACGCAGTACGTGGAGTTCGTGGCCGATCGGTTGTGCTTGCAGTTGGGGTACGACAAAATCTATGGGTCCACGAATCCGTTCGACTTCATGGAACTGATCAGCGTGGAAACCAAAGTGAATTTTTTTGAGAGGACCAATTCGGAATATTCTTTGGCGAACAAAGTGGTCGACAAAGACGTGTTTGAATTCACGGCGGACTTCTAATGTAGGTTTCCCTACTAATGGTGTATCAATGTGCCCGGTCCCGACAACCGACCGCTCACACCAATCTTGGGCACAAACACCGTGGGAAACCGCGGCCTGCTTTCCGAGTGCGGTGCCCGACCCACAAAGTACTGATACAGCCCGTTTTCGATGTCCCACCGTTCTCTCTGCATGTGTTGAAACACATGCTGAAAGGCTTCGCATGCACGCGGCATTTGGTCTGGTGTAAATCCAAACAAACACGTCGAAAAACACGCGTCTTTGCGATCGTTGTTCCATATGGCCACGTTGTTCACGTCCTGGTACACACGCACAATTTTAAAATAAAACGCCGACGACGACAATTCCAGCAAAGGCAACAGCCGAAAATCGTCGTTCAACCAGTACCTTCCCGAGAGTTTGAATACCATGTTGATTTCGAAGGATTGCATCAATTGGCGGTACGCTTCGCTCTGCAAAAATTCCAGCAAAATGGTCAGCTCCCCCTCGCTTTTTCCGATGCCCCGTATGTTGGCCTGCAGGTAATACACGTACAAATTCGGGTACTTTTGCGTGAAATCGTCGTCGAACAAATACCGCGATCCTTCCGCCACGCATACGACCGCGTGGGGACACTTCGCATAAATCGTTTCCAAAGTAAACAACGTTTGTTGGTACCTCTCTTCCACCGTAAAACAGGTGTTGGGTGGCCAATTGTTGATGAACGAAGTCACCAAAAACAGCGGTCGCTGCATCTGTTTTCCTTTTTCCGGCAAATGAAACGCACAAACGTATAGCGATTTCGCACCCCCTTGTCTTCATGTTCCTTTTGGTTTGAACGCAAAAGTTTTGTTTTGGTACGTGTAAAAACGAAACTTTTTGTTAGCAGTGGCTTCAGAGGTCACTGTTCATGGCGCCGGGGGGAATGCGGTGGCCGAACAGGATCATGTAGATCAATGCGACGGCGGCGAGCAAAATACTGCGGTTTTCGGCGACAGCACGGCGTTGGCCAAGGAGGAAATGCATCAGCACATACAAGACAGCGCCAATGAGGATGGCGTGCCACAACATGGTCAATCCACTTTCCATGGAAGAGGTCGAACGGGGGAGGGTAAGAAAATTTGCAGAAAAATATATGTATCCCGCAGAAAATAAGTTTTGGGGGCTGGCGAGGGGGAACTGCGACCTATTTACCGAACGCACTAAAGTCCGCGGTAACGGGAATGTAGTTTGAGGATCCCCGGTTCGGTAACCGGCCGTAGTACGAATAAGGATCCGTACCGGGAGCTGTGCCGGTCGGTGTGGGTTGTTGCATGTGGATGCCGTTACCGACGCCACTACCGACGCCGCTGCTGTACGGCGTCGCCGCATAGCCATAATTGCCCGCAGGGGCTGCGGAAGGGCCCATTCCACTGCCCCCCCAATTCGTGATCTGCGTCGGGTTCAATCCACCTAAAAGGTCGCGCGCCAACCCGAAGGTGCCACCGACAGTTTCCTTGGCGAGCCCCACCGTTCCCGTGACGGCGTCTTTCGCCAGCCCGACAGTGCCAACCGCGGCGTCCTTCGCCAAGTTCACCGTGCCCGAAGCGGTGTCACGGGCCAAACCTGCCGCCCCGCGCCCGGTGTCTTCCAACAAATCCTTGGTGCCCGAGACGGTGTCCGTGGCCAACTGCTTCACGTCCGTCCCCACGTCGGAGAGGAAATCGCTGAACCGGTTGCGGTGCTGCGTGCCGGCGCCCCCCTGTCCGCCGCAACTGGTGCAAACGCCCCCCCCGCTGCCGGAGCACGAGGGACACGTGGGGCAAATGGGCGGGATGATGGCCGTCTTGGGCACGTAGTTGAAGCCGTTCAGGCTGCCGTCCTTCGCCGTGTTCCAGTAGGTCGACCAGTAGTTGTAGTCCGACATGTATTTCGAGAGGCTGTCGCCGTACAAGGTGTCCTCGCGGGTGCCCTCGCCCAATTCGTCCAAGTCCGGCGAAAAATTGGTTTTTATTTCACGGTTCGACCGTTCCAGTTCGTCGATGCGGTCCAGCAACGTTTGGTAATAGCGCGAAGTTTCGCTGGCTGCCACATCCACCACCACACTGAATACCCCAAACGGTGTGAACAGACTTTGACTGTTTCTCCGGAACAAGGTGCCGTACGTACTGTAGGCCACCTGCACCATGTACACATAAAACTTTTTGTCGGGCGTGACGAACCAACGGGGATAAAAGGGCACGTTGTTCCGCGTGGGTTTCGACGACCCCGTGGACATCGACGAATTGGTGGTGTAATGGATGGGCGTGTTGTCCGTGTATTGACCGCTCGATATCGAGGAAGACGTTTGCCGCTGGTAGACGTAGATGCTGCTGCTGCTATCGATGTAGATGAGGCTGCCGTTTTGGGTGTCGTATGCGAATTTGTTGGTGATGTACATGGGACTGGCTTCGGAATCGTAGCAGGGAATGGTGTCCGTGAGGCCGTTCTTTTCTACTTTGATGTCGTCGGCGGAGGCGACGGAAAGATCCACGGCTTCGGCGGTTTTCGTCGTGTCGACCACCGTGCCGCTGTCGCCGAGGGCGTAGCGGCGGATCTGCTGGGTGTCTTCCTGGCTGTTTGCCGCCACCGAGAAGGCATTGAGAGGCTTCTGCAGGGCGTTGCTGATGTCTACGACGTGGAGGTAGGTGTTTTCGGCGTGCGCAATGTAGAAGACCCAGGCGGCTGCACTTCGCGCTTGAAACACGGCAATACCGTACTTTTCCTTGATACTGGAGATGTTCTTCTCGGGAATGTTCGTCGTGCCACTGACCGTGTAGGGACCGTGGGCGATGCGCTCCGGGATTTCCGCACCAAACGCTTGGGCGTATTGGTTGCTGGCGTAATCACGGGGCGTGTAGACCGTGATGCTTTCCGCGGTGTAGGCGGCCACATTCGACGACGGGACGTAGGTGTTGCCGGTCACCTCCACCAAATTGGCATTGACTTTGTCCAAGTACAAGTTGTCGTAGACTTTCATGACCGTGCGGGTGCTCACGTAGTCCGTCACCGCGACCATCGAGAGGGGGGCGGACGAATAGTTGTAGCCGACGTAGCCCTCCATGGATCCAGCTGCAGTCCACTTCCTTGCCTCTCGGCCGAAGTAGACCGAAATCACCAAGACCACCAACAGTACCAAAAATAAATGCAACGACGTCATGCGGTACATTCGTGGGGTTGTGTTCTATGTACGTACGTGACGAATGAAATCTTTATAAATTGCACAGATAAAATCCTGCATACAAACATTCACGGGTCAACCAACCACGCCCTCTCCGGTTTTCCCGGCGTCCAAGCCACATAAACACATCCGGTGTGGCAATCCCATCGCAGATCCGACGATCCAACCGTACATCCCCATGCTTGCTGAACCTGGCACAGATGCTCCCGTTGCTTCCCGCCGCTGCCGCGGTGACCGCAACAAAACCGACCCCTTGGAACACTTTTTTTCCGAGAGCAACCGATGGGAAATCGGCATCGACGAAGCCGGCCGAGGACCTCTCTTTGGGCGACTCTACGTGGCCGGGGCGGTTTTACCTAAAGATAGTTCTTTCCGCCACGACTGGATGAAAGACAGCAAACGCTTCTCGTCCTCCAAGAAAATACGCGAAATGTCAGACTACATCAAGGCCCATGCCACCGCCTGGACGATCAAATTCGCTGAACCCGCCGTCATCGACGACATCAACATCCGGCAAGCGGTCCTGCGCACCATGCGCGAATGCTGTCGCGACGTGATGGCCCAACTGCAGGCACGCTCTGCGGCCGACGGCGACGACCGCCCGGTCCACCGCGACGTCTGCCTCCTGGTGGACGGCAACGACTTTCCGGCCTTCACCACCTACGATCCTCTCTCTGAAACCCTCGTCGACGTCGAAAGCCACACCATCGAGGGCGGCGACAACAAGTACACGTGCATTGCGGCTGCATCCATTTTGGCTAAAGTGGCCCGCGACGACTACATCGCAGAATTGTGTTCGCAATTTCCTCTCTTGAACGAATGGTACGGCATCGCCAAAAACAAGGGCTACGGCGCCAAATGCCACATGGAGGGCATCCGAACGCACGGCATCACCGTCTGGCACCGGCGGTCCTACGGTCCGTGCAAAACCGC
>JACCEC010661483.1_pt1 | contig 24768 bp, 22 predicted proteins | sample 7450121 | NCBI WGS metagenome assembly JACCEC01 (sample SAMN15323455, study PRJNA562643) | freshwater metagenome | isolation source: river surface water | place: USA:Blue River Watershed | collected 2017-08-18 | reverse complement strand
TAATGCCATATTAACAAAATCGCTTTTACTAAAATTAGAATTTGTTTTATAAAATCCTAAGTATTGTTCTATTTCCTTTATTAAATTTTTATTAATATGAAAGCTACAAGTTTGTCGTGGTCCATGAAGAGGAACTAAATTTTGTTTAATCATTAGAAGTTCTTTATCATAATTATTTAACATTTGTAGCTCTTTTATCATTTGTTTGATTTTTTTAATCAAATCTTCTAATTCTTCTTCTTTTAATCTATTTGTTTCTTCAATTGTTAAAGAAGATAATTCATTTAATTTTTTAATTTCATTCTTTTTTATGTTTAAAGAAGTAAGATTTAAATCAGCAATTTCATTTAATAATTCCGATGATTCTTGCTCATTCATAAATATAGAATTTAATGCAATTTAATAATTTATTTTAAAATATAAAAGTATAAATAATATTTATTATTTAATAAATACTATTATATGAATATATTTTTTAATAAAACCTTAGGTTTTACTAAAAATAATAAATCATTAATTTTTATTTTAAGATATTTTCTACTTCAAATTCAGGACAGTTTGTAATTGTTAAACCATAATCACTAAATTCGGTTTTTTCAAATAAAAATTCATCAAAAGATTTAAAAATGTATTCTGAAACCCAATTAAAAAAACCCTAAGTATTTTCCTATTTAAAAATTCTAATTATTATTAGGTGCTTGGGTAGGCATTTGTTAAAGATCAATATATATATGTTCTAAAAATATAAACAAAATTATTTATTTTTATTGTTTATTTTTTACTATAATACTTTATGTTCTCTATTTCATCCTGCTGTGCTAAAATATTATACTCTATTATACCAAATTTATAGCTTTGACATCGTATAGCAGTAATTTCGGAATAGGAACATGTCAAAATTATCAATTTTTGGTAAACTTCTACTTCGTAAAATTATAAGTAAAAAAGAAACAATTATGTCGACTAAGCAACAAAGACAGCAGCAACAACAATTAGTTTTAAAAAAGCCTGAAGAATTAATTTTAATACAAACACAAGAATTAATTTTAAATCCAGAATTTGTTGAAATTATAAAATCAATAGAATTCAATCAAATAAAACCGGAAACAATCTCAAAGATTCTAGATTATCTAAAATCTAGAATAAATTTTTCAGATATAGGAAAAGAAGCAATTGTTCGAAGTATAGGTTTAACAATGCTTTCTATGGTTATTCGCGCTATGATAGAGCAGACAGTAACAATAATTTGCGAGCAAGCTTCCCCCAAAAACATAGCAATTAAAGACCCACTACGTGTTGAGAATATAGCAGTCCATGAAAAACCTATGATGGAATTAATAAATGAAATTAAAGTACCATCCGGTGAAGAAAAGGAGTTGCCTGAATGGTGGCCTAAACCAGGACTCCCTGGCTTATATAAGCGATATAAATCACCAGAAATGAGACGTTTAGAAGAAAGACGCAAAATATCTTTTTATTTTCTATTGCTTAGTTTAATTTATTGCTATCTTAACGGAGAAATCAGCTTAAAAGAATTAAAAGCCATGCTAGGCAATTCTTATAAATCTTTTTTAAGAATGATAAAAAATTTAATAAAAGTATTGAAAAACCTTAAAAAGAAATTTTTAAATTTAAAAAAAAAATTAAAAAATCTTCTAAAAAATGGTCAACTGGTACGAAATTTTCATTATATTTATCTCTTTTTGAGACAATTACAAATCTTTCAAAAGTTTATACCGGATCAGTTAAAACAATTAGTCATCGGGATTATTTTTTCAGAAGTAAAAAAAAGGGAAAATTTCAATCAAGATTCTGCTAAAGAAATTTTTCTCAAACTTCATATGACATTAGCTTTATTAAGGGTTTCGGACAATGATTTATTAAAAATTTGGTGCTTTTTAGAAAAGGATGGATTAGATTTTTTAATTAATATAAAAAATGTTTTAAAATTTAAGGAAACTCTTAAATAAGAATTAAAATAAATTCAAATCTAAATGGCTGATTATTTTCCGTTTTAGATTTGAATTTATTGAACTTAAAAAAAGGATTAATAAGCTAATCCCATACTACGTGTAGTTTCACCGCCAAGATAAACCCTTATGCTTAAAAAATCCGTTGGACAAGCACTCTCGCATCTTTTGCATCCTACACAATCTTCTGTTCTGGGAGCAGAAGCAATTTGTCCAGCACGGCAATCAGCCCAAACAACCATTTCTAAAACATCTGTTGGGCAAGCGCGAACACATTGAGTACACCCAATACAAGTATCATAAATTTTAACAGTATGGCTCATAAAAATCTTAAAATAATATTTATATTATTATAAGAAATTTATATTTTTCTTTTTACTTATCTTTTTTATACTCTTTTTCAAGATCAATTTTTTTTAGATGTAACCAAAAGCCAACAGATTCTGTTATTTTTTCAAAAGGTTTTGGAAAGGATACAAGCTTACCTTGAATAGAATTTAAATAACAATAAATATAAACAGAATAAATAAATAGAAAGTAGGTTGTAAAGAAATACAGGGCACTTCTATAAGAAAATATAAAAGGTATACTTCCATCTGAAATATCACGATGGACAAAAAGATCCCAAATTGAAATGATTAAATTTCCAAGCATTTCTATCATAAAAACCAAAAGAAGATTATATTTTAGAATAATACTTGCAGATTTACTGTTTAAAATTGAATCTGTAACAAATAAATACATAGCAAAAGTTTTTTCAGGCGAAACAAGCGCCCTTAAAAATTTGATTTTGAAAATCTCCGTTATAAAGGGAACGAATTTATATAAAGGCTCGGGAAAACTTCCATTAATGGAAGTAATGCTAAATATTAAGGTTAATATAGCATAAGAATATAAAAAACTTAATTGCACAAATAAAAAGAGCCTAGGATATCCTGATAAAAGCTTTTTCAATTTCTTTGAGATTTTTCGAAACATTTTTTTTAGAGATTTAAATAAAGTAATTACTTTATTTTGTTCATTTTTTATGGAAAGGTTTTCTTTGTTCATTTGCTTAAATTGCTTATATAATTTATATAAATATATCATATTAAAAAAGAAAAAAGTCAATATAGAGCATATTTTTTTCATTTTTTTAATAGTTTCAGATAGTAAGTAATTATAAAACACTTTTTATTAAAATGAAAAATACTAATAGCCATGAGCTTAAAAAGCAAATTTCAGAAATCAAAAATTTTTCTCAGCGCTTTGAAAAATTTAATGAAGATGAGCTTGCTAGCAAAATTCAAGAACTTAAACAAAAAGCAAAACAAAAAGGTCTTATTAATATATTAACCGAATATTATGCTCTTGTGCAAGAAGTATCAAGACGTACAATTGGTTTAAAACATTTTGATAACCAACTATTGGCGGGAATCCTTTTAAATCAAGGAAAAATCGTTGAAATGAAAACAGGAGAAGGCAAAACTTTAGCTTCCAGTTTGCCTATAGCTCTTAATGCTTTATCTAAAAAAGGTGTTCATGTTGTAACTGTAAATGAATACTTGGCAGAAAGAGACCAAAAATGGATGGGAAAAATTTTTGAAAATTTAAACCTTACTGTAGGTTTAATTAAAAATACTATGAATTTCCAAACTAAGCAAAAAAACTATGCAAAGGATATTAGCTATTTAACTAATTCAGAATTAGTTTTTGATTTTTTAAAAGATAATTCTTCTTATAATCTAGATGATTTAATGCAAAGGCCTTTAAATTTTTGCTTAGTTGATGAAATTGACTCCGTTTTAATTGATGAAGCTAGAACACCTTTAATATTGTCAGCTTTTACTCAAAGCCAAAATCAAGGAAAGCTTTATTTAGCTAAATTTATTGCAGATCGTTTAGAAAAAGATATTGACTTTGAACTGGATGAAAAAAGAAAAGATATTAATTTAACTGATTTAGGTTATCAAAAACTCAGCGAAGTTTTAGGAAAAAATTCATTGTATGAATCATCTGATCCTTGGATTCTAGAAATATTAAATGCACTAAAAGCATCTTATTTATTTAAACTTAATAAAGATTATATACTTTTAAATAATAAAATTGCTATAGTAGATGAATTTACTGGTCGAGTTATGGAAGATCGACGATGGGGGATGGGTATACATGAAGCCATCGAAATTAAAGAAAAACTTCCAAATGAGGGAAGAAGTAAAACTAAAATTTCTATAACTTATCAAAACTTTTTTCCTTTATATCCTACATTATGTGGAATGACTGGAACCGGAAAAACTGCTGAAAAGGAATTCAAAAATATTTACAATTTAGAAGTTTGTCCTATTCCTACTCATAAAAAAATGATACGACAAGATTTAAATGATTTAGTTTATCAAAACGAATTGAGTAAATGGAAAGCTGTATTAATGAAATCGAAGGAATGCTATGAAAAAGGGCAACCTATTTTAATCGGAACAACAACAATTGAAAAGTCCGAACTTTTGTCAGAATTATTCCGTTTTTCCAAAATACCGCACCAAGTTTTAAATGCTAAACCAGAAAATCTGATTCGAGAAAATGAAATTATTGCTCAAGCTGGGAAACAATATGCTGTAACAATTGCTACAAATATGGCAGGAAGAGGAACTGATATTATTCTTGGTGGAAATATAGCCTTTCAAATTAAAGAGAAATTTCAGAATTTTTTTTTAAAAGAGGATTCAAGTTTTAATGAATATAACGAGGAGATTCTTTTTCTTAAGAAAGAGTATGAAAATAAAGAGAAACTTCTTGAAAAAATTATTCAAAATTTACCTTATTCGCTAAATAAAGGAAGTGCTTATTTTCAATCTTTTTATAAAAAACTTTATCAAAAATATTTTAGTCTTTGGCAAAAAGAAAACCAACAAGTAAAAGACTTAGGAGGATTATTTGTTCTAGGTACTGAAAAACATGAAAATCGACGTATTGATAACCAATTACGTGGTAGAGCAGGAAGACAAGGTGATCCAGGTTTTTCTCAGTTTTTTGTTTCTTTAGAAGATGACTTAATCAAAATTTTTGGTGGTGATAATATTCGCAATTTCATGTCATATTTTCTTAAGAATCAAGATGAAAGTTTGGAATCTGGACTTTTAAGTAAAAGCTTAGAAAAAGCCCAAAAAAAAATTGAAGATTATAATTATGATTTGCGACGTAATATCTTTGAATATGATAATATTTTAAATACTCAAAGGGAAGTTTTTTTTAAACTTCGTGCTGATTTACTACAAAATAGTCAATATGAGGATCTATTTTTAAGATATTTAGAAGAAGAAAGCGATTTTCAAAAAGAAAAATTAAAAGATAAGGGAATTATTTCTGAAAGACTTTATAAAAAAAATTGGATTAAACTAGATCTTTTACTTACTAAATCAAATCTTTATCAAAAATCCCTTTTAAAATCGACTAAATCTATGCTTTTACTTGATCTTATGGATTCTTATTGGACTCAACATATTGAGGAAATGAATTACGTAAAAGATACGATTAGCTGGAAATCTTATGGGCAACAAAACCCATTAATTGAATACAATTTTCAAAGTCTTAAGTCTTTTCAGAAGATGTTTGAGCAAATTAAAGACTCTATGATATACTGCTTTATAAGACAAGCCTTGTATTATTAGTCATAAAAATCATAACTAATAAAAACTTAAGGATTAAAATAAGTGAGAAAATATGTCAAAACATACTTTAAATGGAACAAAGCGCAAATCTTTAAAAACTTCAGGTTTTAGAGCTAGAATAGCAACAAAAGAGGGACGTAAAATTTTAAAAGCAAGGCGAGCAAAAAATCGTAAAAGATTAACTCCAGTTTTTATATTAAAAAAATAAAAATCTTTAGAAATTGAACCTTTTTCTTTAATATTTGATTAGCCGAAATGAATCTTTTTTCTTTTCAAAAAACTATTTCTAATTATTTTTTCTTTTGGATCAAAATCCTCAAAGACTTACGATTTGCTATTTTTCTTCTTTTTTTAATCGGCCTCGTAAGTTCTTTAGGATCTTTAATTGAGCAAGATCAAGACCAAAGCTTTTATCAAAACAAATATTATGGAAGCAAAGCTTTATATGGAATATTGGATACCAAAATTATTCTTTTATTCCAATTTGATCATCTTTATCAAACTTGGTATTTTCAATTTTTATTAATATTATTAGCTTTATCTTTAACTTTATGCAGTTTTTATAATCAATGGCCATTGATAAAAAATTCTAAAAAGTTTTTTTTTAATCCAAAATTTAAAAATCTTAATCATAAAAAAGATTTTTTAAAAAAACAAGGCTTTTTTTTGAAAAAGAAAATTTTCTGTTGAAAAGCCAAAAATTTCAATTTTATCTCTATCAAAAGAAAGATTTCCTTTATGGGTATAAAGCTTTAGTTGGAAGAATAAGCCCTATTTTTGTTCATATTAGCTTAATTCTTTTATTGATTTCTACTTCGCTTAGTGCGTTTCAACATTTTAAAGCAGAAGAAATATTAGCTAAAGGAGAAATCTCGCATCTTCAAAATATATTAAGCTTAGGAAAAACAACGGTTTTGCCGAAATTAAGTCTTCGTGTAAATGACTTTTGGATTAGTTATCAAAATAAAAAGGTTAAGCAATTTTATTCAAATCTTTCCTTAATTAATAATTATGGAAAAGAATACAAGATAAAAACAATTTCAGTAAACCAACCATTAAATAATCAGTCCTTAAATTTTTATCAAAGCGATTGGGATATTAAAGGTATAAGATTAATTGAAGCAGGTAAAAATACTTTAATTGAATATCCTGTTTTTCTATTATCTAAAGGAGAAAAAATATGGATTTCTTGGCTTCCTTTGGATAAATTAAGTAATGAAGAAAATCAATGCATACTTATTTTTGATCAATTACGAAATACTTTTTCTATTTATGATCAAAAAGGGAAGTTTCTTCGAGAAGAGGAATTTAATAATTTCGTTTTTCAAAATTTTAGGATTCTTGAACTTATAAAAAGAACAGGACTTTTAATCAAATATGATCCAACTATTCCCTTAATTTACTTATCTTTTGGAATTCTTATTGCAAGCACATTTTTGTCTTTCCTACCTTATCAACGTTTATGTTTATTTACATATAAAAAAGATAAACTTTTTGTTTCTTTTTCTAGCAATAGAAATAGCCTTAATCAAAAACTTTTGAAATTTTTTATTCTATCAAATTTTTCTAAAATTTGAAATTTTTATTTCCCATAAAAATGGGAAAAAATGCTTTACTTAATTTCGATAATTTTTTCAGTAACTCCTTAAAAGTTTTTAAGAATTCAAAATTTATTAAATTTTTAACCATGTAAAATTACATGGTTAAATTATTATTATCCCACAATTACTGGAGCTGAAACAGCTAAGTCTAATGGGAAGTTGTGTGCATTACGTTCATGCATAACTTCCATACCTAAGTTAGCACGGTTAACGATATCTGCCCAAGTATTAATTACACGTCCTTGGCTATCAACAATAGATTGATTGAAGTTAAATCCGTTTAAGTTAAATGCCATTGTACTAATTCCTAAAGCAGTTAACCAAATACCAACTACTGGCCAAGCCGCTAAGAAAAAGTGTAATGAACGAGAATTGTTGAAACTTGCATATTGGAAGATTAAACGTCCAAAGTATCCATGTGCTGCAACAATATTATATGTTTCTTCTTCTTGTCCGAATTTATATCCATAATTTGGAGATTCTACTTCTGAAGTTTCACGGATAATAGATGATGTAACTAAAGATCCATGCATAGCAGAGAATAAAGACCCACCAAATACACCAGCAACACCAGCCATATGGAATGGGTGCATTAAAATGTTGTGTTCTGCTTGGAATACTAACATGAAGTTGAACGTTCCAGAAATTCCTAATGGCATACCATCAGAAAAACTTCCTTGACCAATAGGATAAATTAAAAATACAGCAGTTGCTGCTGCTACTGGAGCAGAGAAAGCAACAAATATCCAAGGGCGCATTCCAAGACGGAAGCTTAATTCCCACTCACGTCCTAAATAACAAGCAACACCTGTTAAGAAGTGTAAAACAACTAATTGGTAAGGACCACCGTTGTATAACCACTCATCAACAGAAGCAGCTTCCCAAATTGGATAAAAGTGAACACCAATTGCGTTTGAGCTTGGGATTACTGCACCTGTAATAATGTTGTTTCCATACATTAACGAACCTGCTACTGGCTCACGAATTCCATCAATATCTACTGGTGGCGCTGCAATAAATGCAATAATAAAGCATGTTGTAGCTGTTAATAATGTAGGAATCATCACTACACCAAACCATCCAATATATAAGCGGTTTTCTAAACTTGTAATCCAAGAACAAAAACGTTCCCAGATATTTAAACTTTGATATCTTTCTAAAGTTGCTGTCATTTTATTACTCCTCTCCCAAAAAATATTATAAATTTTTCCTTTTATTCCAAAATCTTTTACTCTTCTTTTCTTTTTTCAAGAATAAATAAAATAATTCATTATTAAAATAATACGTGAAAATTATTCTTATTAAAACATTGTATTGCTTTGAGGCACATTATATAACGGATAAAATTTCGGCTAGGCTACAAGTACGCATGGATATGTTTACCCTTTTCAAGCTCATCAGCATGCTCTTCTTGTGAAATCACATATTTTTCTAAATATGGAAGTTTTTGTTCTAATTGAATTAAGATTTCTGCTAAAAAGCTCTTTTTAACTTACAGCAGAACAAATTTGAGCCCCAATAACACCAATTTAAAAATTTAAAATGTTTATTTTTTTTGAATACTAGTTGAATTAAAAATATAAGATAGAGCTTTCGCGGGATCACCACCAACAAACATGTAGCCAGCGCGAAAAAAGCCACAACAAACTCTGAAAGTTGCTGCTAAGCCAGGACTTGGCGTACGTGTAGCAAGATAAGAAGTTACAAGAGCTCCTGTGGAACAAGTACCCTTAACGGCAGCAATTCCTCTCATTGGAAGACTTAAACTTGAATTTGAAGCGGTAATAAATGCTTCCTTCACTTCAACGACACCCACACTAACAGTAACAACTGTAAAAGTTTTTTTTTTAAAACGATACGGGTATTCTCTTTTTAACAATATTTGTAAACTTTACAAATAGCTGACGTATATTATCCTTCATTTTTATTATTAAAAATATTTATAACTATATTTTGCTTTATTTAATTAAATATTGGTCCTTCTAGTTTAACGTGAGAAATTCTCCTAGTAATAGCTTTATCAGTATCAAAAATACTTATTAAATCTTCTGGATTATTAGATGCAACTACTTTTATCAACTTAACCTATAAGGCTGCTAAAACTTTAATTGAAGCAACTTTCAGAGGTTCTAGCGATTAGTTTAATTTAATATAAAACCAATTGTTAAAAATTGGCGACTAATATTTTTATAATATTAAAAATAAACAAATTTCTCTAAAAAGCTTATAAAAGTTACTAAAGTTGAAAAATTTCAGTTTCATATGCTCTAACTTACATTATAATAGAATTTATAACGTACTAATCTACAATTAAAGAAATTTATTATTATGAGATTTTTTCTTACATTTGGTCCTATTCTTTTAGCAGCTTCTTGGGCAATATATAACATTTTCTTTTTAATTAAAAAGAGTATACCCTCAAACTAAAATTTCAACTGAATTATATTAAAAGTTGGAATTAATGATAAATTATCATCTCGTTTTTAAATGATAAAATAACTTAATTCCAATTTTTCGAAAGTTTTTATTTGCGTAAAGAAATTAAAGGATTAATTAATTTTGTATTTCCTAAAATTCCATTAATACTCAATTTTCCTATTTTTGATTTATCGGGCCCACATAAAGATTCAAAATATCCAATTCTTAAAGCTAACCAGTCAATAAAAACTTTATCAGAAGACACAAGCGCGTAATAATTTTGACTTTTTTTTTGTTTAAAAAAAATTGTATTTCGAAATTCCTTTAAAATTTTAGAATGCGAAAGAAATTTTGGCGATTTGATAACCCAAAAATCCTGTTTTCTATTTTTTGCTAAATAATAAGCTGCTCTTTCTCGTAAAACTTCTTCTAAAACATTATCTTTTAAAAATTCAGAGCTTGACATTAATAAATAATGAAATTCGACCATAATATCGTTAAAACATCGTCTTTTTTGATTTTTTCTTTATTATACCTTATTATATAAAATAAGGCGGATGTGGCGTAATTGGTAGACGCGCCAGACTTAGAATCTGGTGAAAAATTTCGTGAGAGTTCAAGTCTCTCCATCCGCATTTTTCTTCTTTGAAAAAGAGCCTTATATCATATATAATGAATAATATAGCTTTATATAACTGGAAGACTACTTATTATTTTATAAAAGATATTATATAATTTTATATTATATCAGAAAAGTAGTTTTAAGAAAAAAGGTATTATTATTTTTTAAATATTTGAAAAAATTTATTTTATGAAATATGCTATTATTCAAACTTCAGGAAAACAATTTTTCCTATCAACAGATCGTTGGTACGATCTTGATTTAATTAAAAAAGCAAAACTTGGTACAGTAATTACTTTAAATAAAATTTTGTTATTCAAAAAAGTTTTAAAAATTCAATTAGGAAAACCTTTTTTACCAAAGAGTATTCTTTCGGCAAAAATTCTTCAAAATATTAAAGGACCAAAGTTTACTGTTTTAAAAACAAAACCTAAAAAAAATTATACTCGCGTAAGAGGGCACAGACAAAAATATAGTAGAATTCAATTAAGCATCTAAGTTATTTATTATTATCTTTATTACTTAAAATAATACTTAAAAATAAAAAGAAGAGGAAATAAATTATGGCTCATAAAATGGGAGCAGGTAGTACAAAGAATAATCGTGATTCTGAATCAAAGCGATTAGGTGTAAAAATATATGGTCAACAAAAGGCTAAAAAAGGTTCAATTATTGTTCGTCAGCGTGGTACAAAGTTTAAGCCAGGACAAAATGTTGGATGCGGAAGAGACCATACTCTTTATGCTTTAAAAGAAGGAATTGTAACATTTAACCGAGTTGGTTATGTTAGCGTTTTCGATAATTTAACGGACTAATCAAATCAAAAATAATCAAAAGAATATTATTAAAAAGCAAAATTCTCAAATATATAAAGAGACTTTGGACCTCTTTGAAGAGGTCCAAAGTGCAAGCAGATCGATTGAATCATAATCTTGAACTGTTTTTACAATACATTCACGAATTAACTTGTACTCAAACTCATAAAAATAACAAATTAAAGTTAATTTGGTTGTGAGTTAATTTAGATAGCTTGTAAACAAACAAAATATCCCTTTTTTAAGTTTTTTAATAATTTTTGTAATTCGGGTTGTTCTTTTTCTGTTGAAACTAATTTATTAAAAAAATAATTAATAAATTATTTAATGATCTAAGAGATAAAACCATAACTATGTAGTCCTTTTGATAAAAAATTGACTCCTAAATAACAAAGCCAAATGATAAAAAAACCAAAAGAAGCAATTGACGCTGCTTTTTCTTTTTCCCATTTTTTAATAATTCTAGCATGTAGATAAGTAGCAAATATTAACCAAGTAATCAAAGCCCAAGTTTCTTTTGGATCCCAACTCCAATAATTTCCCCAAGCTTCATTTGCCCAAACAGCTCCAGCAATGATACCTAAAGTTAACAAAGGGAAACCTAAACCAATAATGCGATAACTAAAATTATCAATATTTTCTAAAAAAACTTCTTTAGAATAGGCAAGCTTAAGACTTTTTTTTTTATTTAAAAAGCTTAGAATTAAATAAAGAATAGATAATAAAGAGCCTATAATTAAAGTAGCGTAGCTTAATATCATAGTACTTACATGAAACATTAACCAATCAGATTGTAAAGAAGGGACTAAAGGACTTATTTCTTGTAAGGATTTAGGTAATACAAAATTAGCAAAGAAACTTAAGGCTAAAATAATAGGGCTTACAATAGCACTTATTAATTTATTTTTGGTTTTACTTTCAATAAATAAAGTCAATAACAAAAGCATACAAGAAAGGAAAATTAAAGACTCGAATAAATTACTAATTGGAAAATAATGTCCGATAATCCAACGCTGAAGTAAAAAGAATGTAAAAAGAAAAGAGGAAATAATTAATGATAAGTTGGCTAAAAATTTTATTATTTGATTTTTTGAATTTAATTGGAAAATTTTAAAAGTGCTTGTGAATGCAAGGCTTAAAGTGGATAGAATTGAAAAGTAATTATCCATAATACTAATGTTCTTAAAATATTTAATTTTGTTAAGATTTTTTAAAATCAAGTGATTATTATATTTAATTATTTAATATTTTATTTATATTAAAAATAATTTTTATATTATTAAGTTATCAATCTTTAGATTAGATAAACATTAAATATCCTCCTTAAGCTGGACTCGAACCAGCGACCAATCGGTTAACAGCCGATTGCTCTACCAACTGAGCTATTAAGGATAAGAAATTTCGGCATTGTGCTATTTTCTCGAGAGATCCCTCTCTCAATATTTTCGCCGCTATAATCTTTAACAACCATGTTCGGGATGGAATGGTGTGGATCTATTATGCTATAAACACCGAAATAAAAAGGTAAATTTTGCTTAAAAGTACGGTTATTAGTAGATCTTGGCTAAATACATTGCTGTACGTACACCGGATCCCTATCAATCGGCTAGTCTTGCCGCAACCTGAGAGTACTCATCTTGAAGACGGCTTCCCACTTAGATGCTTTCAGCGGTTATCCAAACTATACATAGCTACCCAGCGTTTACCGATGGCACGATAACTGGTACACCAGAGGTATATCTTTCTCGGTCCTCTCGTACTAGAGAAAGGTCATTCTCAATACTCCAACGCCCACGCCGGATATGGACCGAACTGTCTCGCGACGTTCTGAACCCAGCTCACGTACTGCTTTAATGGGCGAACAGCCCAACCCTTGGGACGTACTACCGCCCCAGGATGCAATGAGCCGACATCGCAAATTTGTTAATAAAATATGACTAAGAAGTAATTAATTTTAGTAAAACGGATTTTCATCTTTGGTAATATCAAGACGATTTATAATATCATTTGAAATATCTTGTCCGTCATAAATACCTTTCTTTCCATCTGGAAATTTATAGTACATTGAAGGAATCAGATACGGAAGAATTAATTCTTTTAATTGTGGATAAGATTCTTCTAATACGGAAAGTCTTTGAATATTATCTTTTTTTTGGATGGAAACTTTTAGCAAAAACTTTTCTTCAAGTATTTTTTTTAAAAGCATTACTTCTGATGGTGAAAAAGAATCCGTGCATAATCGAACAGCATTTGATTTTCCTTTCCATTTTAAAGCACCATCATCCATATACCAATATGCAAGACCTTGAGCTGTTAAAAGACTACCAATATTTTTAGGTATTTTTTTCTTCCAAGATAAATTACTATCTTGTTCATAAAAGAGTTTTCCGTAATATCTTAAATCATGACTGACTAAAGTTTCAAAAGTGAATCTACTGTATAGCGATTTTGTTCGAGGATCTATAAAGGAGGAATATTTGGGTGGTGTCCCACAATATTCTTTTAATATATTATACTTATGAAATATATAAGGTTCATGCGTTGCTTTATGAATGGCTCTATATCTCCATGTATTTCCATTAATAGTTTGTAAATTTCCATCGCCTAGTAGTGTTCCAACAATTAAATCTTTTTGTAACTGAGTTAAGACCATAAATAAAAATTAATTTTAACTATAAAGTTATTTTATAATTTTCATTCTTTTAGTCGCCTAAAAGTTCAGACTATATCATCAACCTTTATTATTGGTTGTTTGGCGTGTAGTCGTTGAGGGGTTACAGAAAACTTCCCTGCTGATTGTCCGCACTTTAAGATTTTTACTTTTTTAAAAAAGTACTTAAAGATACTATACCATTATAAATGGACGGAGTTTCCAGCATATAGCCAAATTGTCAATTTATATTTCTATAAATTGCCCCCTATTTGAGGTGCCAAACCTCCTCGTCGATATGAACTCTCGGAGGAGATCAGCCTGTTATCCCTAGAGTAACTTTTATCCGTTGAGTGACGCCCTTTCCACACAGCAGCGTCAGATCACTAAAACCGACTTTCGTCTCTGTTTGACTTGTTTGTCTCACAGTCAAGCTTCCTTATGCTTTTACACTCTTCAATCGATTTCTATACGATTTGAGGAAACCTTTGTACACCTCCGTTACCTTTTAGGAGGTGACCGCCCCAGTCAAACTGCCCACCAAAAACTGTCTTTCATCCGGTTAACGGTATGAGCTAAGATTATAAATTTTAATAGAGTGGTATCTCACATTGTGACTCCACTATTTCCAAAAAAATAGTATCAAAGTCTCCCACCTATTCTGCGCAACTAAAATCAATAATCAATTTTTGGTTACAGTAAAGCTTCATAGGGTCTTACTGTCCAGGCGCAGGTAGTCCGCATCTTCACAGACATTGCTATTTCGCCGAGTCTCTCCTTGAGACAGCTTCCAAGTCATTACGCCATTCGTGCGGGTCGGAACTTACCCGACAAGGAATTTCGCTACCTTAGGACCGTTATAGTTACGGCCGCCGTTCACCGGGGCTTCAGTTAAGAGCTTTGCTTACGCTAACCCTTTTCTTTAACCTTCCGGCACTGGGCAGGCGTCAGCCCCCATACATCATCTTTCAATTTAGCGGAGACCTGTGTTTTTGTTAAACAGTTGCTTGGAACTTGATATTGCAACCTAATTAGGCACTCTTTCTTCCAAAGTTACAGAGTTATTTTGCCGAGTTCCTTAAGGAGAGTTCTCTCGCGCCCCTTAGTATTCTCTACTTCCCTACCTGTGTCGGTTTTTGGTACAGGTAAATAAATAAACTTATCTATATAAGATAAATATATTTTAAGCTTTTCTTGAAAACATGACATAAATTACTTTAATAATAAAGTTATTACAAAAATTATAAATGGTAAATAATTTTTGCCCAATTATGCTTTATAATAAATATAAAAAAAATACCTATTATAAATAATAATTTTATAAAATCTTTATATATTTTGTATTCACATTTCAGTTTATATAAACCTTAAATGCTTAAACCACTAACCAAAAATTTGTGGATAATCTAGCCTCTTTTGTCCCTTAAAATATAATATTTATTTAATTTAGTATAGGAATATTAACCTATTATCCATCAATTACGCTTTTCAGCCTCATCTTAGGTCCTGACTAACCCTTCGTGGTCGAACCTTCCGAAGGAATCCTTAGGGTTTCGGGGCATTGGATTATTACCAATGTTTTCGCTACTCAATCCGGCATTCTCACTTCCATTTTGTCTATGTTTGTTTTCACTAACACTTCATCCTACAATGGAACGCTCCCCTACCGATATTTTTATTAAAATATCTCACAGCTTCGGCAAATTGCTTAGCCCCGAAAATTTTCGGCGCAAAATTGCTAGACCAGTAAGCTATTACGCACTTTTTAAAGGATTGCTGCTTCTAAGCAAACCTCCTGGTTGTTTAAGCCTTTTCACAACCTTTATCACTTAGCAATTATTTAGGGGCCTTAGCTAGTGATCTGGGCTGTTTCCCTCTTGACTATGAAGCTTATCCCTCATAGTCTTACTAATTTTTATTTAATATAAAATTCAGAGTTTGCATTCATTTGGTACCGAGTTACCAGCCCGCATAAAAACAGTGCTTTACCTTTATATTAAAAAAAACCGCTGCACCTAAATACATTTCGGGGAGAACCAGCTAGCTCCACTTTCGATTGGCATTTCACCGCTAACCACATCTCATCCGCTAATTTTTCAACATTAGTCGGTTCGGACCTTCACTTAGGGTTAACTAAGTTTCATCCTGGACATGGTTAGATCAAGTGGGTTCGGGTCTATAGTTAGTGACTTTAGCTCTTTTTAAGCTCGCTTTCACTTTGGCTCCAATATGTTTATATTTTAACCTGCCACTAACTATAACTCGCCGGAACATTCTTCAACAGGCACGAAGTAAAACGCTTTTAACTCGTTCGTCTTCTGTTTGTAAGCTTGCAATTTCACGTTCTTTTCACTTCCCTTCCGGGGTTCTTTTCACCATTCCCTCACGGTACTTATTCGCTATCGGACATCCAGGAATATTTAGCATTACGAGGTGGTCCTCGCAGATTCACACAGAATTACACGTGCTCTATGCTACTTGGAAATTTTTTTAAATTTTTTAATAAAAAAATAAAATAGCTACAAGACTATCACTTTCTATGGTATAGCTTTCCAGCATATTTTACTATTTATTTTAATAAAAAAAAACTTAAAATAATAAAATTTCCTCAACCCTTTTTACAAATATATTTATAAAAAGTTTATGCTTTTTCCAATTCGCTCGCCGCTACTAAGGAAATCGTTTTTACTTTCTTTTCCTCTGGGTACTAAGATGTTTCAGTTCCCCAGGTTATCTCTTTAATTATCTATAGATTCGATAATAAGTTATAGAGTTCTCTCATTCGGAAATCTTTGGATTTATGCTTTCTTCCAGCTCCCCAAAGCTTTTCGCAGGTATTCACGTCCTTCTTCGTTTCTGGATACCAAGGGATTCCTTACAAGCTATTAATATTAAGTTATACAATTTTTTTATACTTAGTGGAGTCAAGCGGGGTTGAACCGCTGACTTCTGCCGTGCAAGGGCAGCACTCTACCAACTGAGCTATGACCCCACTGGGCTATCCTAGATTTGAACTAGGGACTTTACCCTTATCAAGGGTATACTCTAACCAACTGAGTTAATAGCCCTTTTTTTCGTTTATTTTAAATAAATCCAGCCGCACCTTCCAGTACAGCTACCTTGTTACGACTTCACCTCGATCACCAATTCTGCTTTTATTTAAGTTCTTTAAATTTTAAGCATAACCAGCTCCCATGGTGTGACGGGCGGTGTGTACAAGGCCCGAGAACGTATTCACCGCAGTATTGCTGACCTGCGATTACTAGCGATTCCAGCTTCATGTAGGCGAGTTGCAGCCTACAATCTGAACTAAGGATATGTTTATTGATTGGCAAATTTTTGCAAATTTGCAGCTTTTTGTCATATCCATTGTAGCACGTGTGTAGCCCAGGGCTTAAGGGGCATGATGACTTGACCTCATCCTTTGCTTCCTCCGATTTATCATCGGCAGTCTTTTTAGATAAATAACTAAAAACAAGGGTTGCGCTCGTTACGGGACTTAACCTGACATCTCACGACACGAGCTGACGACAGCCATGCACCACCTGTGTAAGAGGCCTTAGCACTTTTTTTTTTCAAAAAAATTCTCTTCATGTCAATCCCTGGTAAGGTTCTTCGCGTTACATCGAATTAAACCACATGCTCCACCGCTTGTGCGGGCCCCCGTCAATTCCTTTGAGTTTCATTCTTGCGAACGTACTTCCCAGGCGGGATACTTAACGCGTTAGCTACGAAACTGCTTATGTTATTTTTAAGCAAAATCTAGTATCCATCGTTTACAGCTAGGACTACTGGGGTATCTAATCCCATTTGCTACCCTAGCTTTCGTTTCTCAGTGTCAGTTATAACCAAGTAAAGTGCTTTCGCCTTTGGCGTTCTTTCCGATATCAACGCATTTCACCGCTCCACCGGAAATTCCCTTTACCCCTATTAAACTCTAGATTTTTAGTTTCTTTTACATGTTTTAAGTTAAGCTTAAAAATTTTATAAAAGACTTAAAAACCAACCTACAAACGCTTTACGCCCAATAATTCCGGATAACACTTGCATCCCCTGTATTGCCGCGGCTGCTGGCACAGAGTTAGCCGATGCTTATTCTTCAAGTAACGTCAGATCTTCTTTCTTGAAAAAAGAGGTTTACAACCAATAGGCCTTAATTCCCTCACGCGATATTGCTCTGTCAAGCTTTCGCTCATTGCAGAAAATTCCTCACTGCTGCCTCCCGTAGGAGTCTAGACCGTATCTCAGTTCTAGTGTGGCTGACCATCCTCTTAGACCAGCTACTGATCATCGCCTTGGTAAGCTTTTACCTTACCAACTAGCTAATCAGGCGTAAGCTTCTCTTTAGGCAAAAAATTTTTACTTTTAATAAAGTATATAGAGTTTTAGTAATTATTTCTAATTGTTATCCTCTTCCTAAAGGTAAATTCTTACGTATTACTCACCCGTTTGCCACTAAAAAACAAAGTTTTTCGTTCGACTTGCATGTGTTAGGCATATCGCTAGCGTTCATCCTGAGCTAGGATCAAACTCTTAATATTAAACTTTTTAACTTTTAACGTTAAAAAAAAATTATTCGTTATTTATTTATTAAATATTTGTTTTTAGATTTAAAAGTTAATTAAAATAGTATCTTTTGTAACAAACTTATATATATATAATATAATAATAATATTATTAGGGTCGATGCCTGAGCGGTTAAAAGGGTTGGACTGTAAATCCAATGATTAAAATATCTTCATAGGTTCAAATCCTATTCGACCCAAAAACAAAAAGTATAGAGAGAGAGGGATTTGAACCCCCGAGACCCTTAAGTCTTTCTGATTTCAAGTCAGATGCATTAAACCACTCTGCCATCTCTCCTTTTTTTTTTTAAGTAATAAAAAATAAATAGCGGAGGCTGGAATCGAACCAACGTATGCCGGGCTATGAATCCGGAAAGAAACCACTTCTTAACTCCGCATTATAGTTGTTTTTGTTGTTAAAGTTGTGTGTCTTATATAATTTTAGACATTAAGCTTTTTACAATATTTTTTAAATTGTTCCATCTTAAGTTAGAAGCAACAATCCCTTAGATGCTGCTTCAATACTTATTTGCCAGGAATATCTGTAACATTAATGTCATAAAAAAAAGATCTTCCATATTTATATGAATAATAACCATCTAAACCAAATTTTAAAAAAGACGCAATTAAATTCAAAACAATTACTTGAACAGCAATTGTTCGAAGAGCTTTAATCGTCATTTTTAGTTGATTTTTCAAAATCATATAAAGTGCTATTAAAAATCTAAAAAAGGCCTTTAAAATTTTAATAAAAATGTCATCATCGTCATTTGGATCGGTAGGATCTGAAGTATATTTTATAGGATTTTTTTGTGGTTTTTCACTTTGTGTTTCTTCCTTTATAATATCTATTGGTGTATTGCTTATACTTGTATTTTCAAGTTTTATTTTATTCTGTTTATTATTTAAATGTGTTAATATAGGTAATAATACTATAAAATATCCCACAGTTAATATGTAAGGTAATAATTTAAATAACAATTTTTTATTAATTAGTTTAAAATTTTTATTAATCGAATCAACTTCTAGAGTTGTTACGCAAACATCGCTAATTAAATTTTTAATTTTTTTTTGTTTAAATATAACGAATAATCTTTTAATAATTGAATCAATATCTAATTCTATTTTAAATAAAAAATCTGGAATTTGACCAATTTTAGCTTTTAAATCCTTTAAATTAGAAAATATTATGATTGTTGATTCTGGTTTTATAGGTAATGGTTTTTGATAATCAAAATGAACTACGAAAAATTTAAACTGTTTTTTTATTTCTTTAACAGTTTTATTCATATATTTTATATATATTTTTTTTATATTATTAATTAAATAACATAATATTTAATATTATATTAAATTACAAAATAATATACGATTTATTATTAATAAAAAAATTTAAAAACTGCTTTTTGTAATATATGGAGCAACTCCAGAAGATATAAAAAGTCTTATTGATGATTTGGAAAGATTAAAAAAACTAAAAACACTTCGCTTTCTTCCTGTATGAAAACATCGATTTGAAAGTCGCGTAGCAGAGCAATTACGATTAAATTTTTGAAGAGCACATGATATTAAAATTTTTTTATCAAAATTTGGTTCTTTTTTTAATTCTTTTTTTAAAAAAAATCTTTCATTAGTACTTTTAGAAAAAATTTTATATTTATGTTTTTCTCTTTCTATTATAGATTTTCGTGTCATATTTTTTTTATTTATCTTTTCTTTTTTCTAAATAAAATTTAGAAATTCCAAATCTAATTAAAATTAAAACTAAAGAAAAATAAAAAATTTTTTTAAAAGATATATTTTTGAATATATCTTTTAAATAACATTCTAATTTTATAAATATTATTCCATGTTTCCAATTTTTACAAATACAAATAAAAGTTTTATACTTTTTAATTATATCTTTCATAAATGTTTTTATTTATTATTAATAATTATGGAAGAATATCTGTAACATTAGTTTTTCGTGACAGATATTCTTTACTTAAATTGTGAACAAGCTCGATAGTATCTTTTTCAATAGCCTTTTTTTCTTCTTTCATAAGCTGGTTAAATTGCTTAGCTACAGCTTTTCTTACCTCTTGAAAAAACTCTTCTTTTTCTATAGTGTTACTAATATTTTTACCTATAATATTTTGAACATCTTTCTTTAATTTGTCTAATGTTTCGTTTAGTTCAGCTATAAGTGACTCAAGATCTGATCTTAGTTTTTTAATATCTGTAAAAGCGTGCTCAAGATCTAATGTTATTTTTTTAATGGCTTTAAGAGCTTTTTTAACGTCTTTAAAACAATTTCTTATACGATCTGCAAGTTTTTTAAGCTCCATCGAAACAAACTCACGATACTCAGGAAAACGTAAACTTTTAGATAATAAATTGTTTAAAAACTCGTCAATAAAACCATCAAAATCTTGATATTTCTCGCTAATTTTTTCTCCTAAAATTTCAAAAAAATGATAATCAACTAAACCAAAATATTTTAAAATATATGTAATTATACAAAGGATAAAAATAGATAATATGAATGCTATTAACAATTTAAATAGAAAGGCTTTTATCTGCTCTAAATTTGATTTTTTCTTTTCTGGTATAATAGCAGTGGGTTGAGAAGGTAAAATTTCAGGAGCCATTTTAAAAGTGTGCATTTTATCATAAGTAGAAGCTAAAATTTGAGATAAAATAATACAAGATGCCATTCTTACAATTTTCGGTTCAAAAATAAAAAAAGTTTTATTATTTTTAAAATAATACGTATTTAGCGGGCTTCTTATTAATTTTAAAAAATTTAAAGAATTAATTATTAATTTTTGAGGGCTTTGAATTAAAGGTAATTCTAATTTTTCTATTCCAAAACCTTTTGATTGCTTAAATATACTGATACTTTTTTCATTAAAATTTATTTTAAATGTTTTTCCATTTTCTTTCCATTTTTGAACTAGAGCTATTAATACATTTTTTAGTTTTGAAAAATTGTTTAATGTTACTAAATTATTACTTACTTCGTTTAACGTTCTTAAAACAGCATTATTCTCATTTAAAATAGATGCTTTAGAAGTTGAAAAATGTGCCATATTTTTTTTTTTTGTAAATTTATTTGTTAAATATTTTTGCGTATTTTTTTTTATGTTTGTCATAGTTATTTATTTTTTTTTAAAAAAGAATATCTATAAATTATTTTTAAAATCTGATAATATTTATCTATTTTTTTAAATTGTTCAGCTTCAGCTAAAATTCTTTGTAATTCAGTTTGAGTTACGTTTGAGCTATTTGTTATAATAATCGATTGTTCTTTCCCAGAATTTTCTTCTTTAGCTGTAACAGAAAGCAAGCCATCAGCACTTAGAACAAATCTAACTTCAATACGAGGAATTCCCTTTTTTTTACTTGGAATATCATCTAATTTAAAAACACCTAAACTTTTATTTTCATTTGCTAAAATTCTTTCTCCTTGTAAAACATGAATTTCAACAGTATTTTGATAATCATATGTTGTAGAGAAAATTTCTGAATGATTAGCCGGGACTTTTGTATTTTTTGGAATTATAATACTCATAAGCCCTGAATCTATTTCAACACCTAAAGAAAGTGGCGTTACATCTAATAAAATTAAATCTTTTAATTCACCTGCTAAAATTCCACCTTGAATAGCTGCACCTAAAGCGACTACCTCATCAGGATTTACAGATTCGTTTAAAGGTTTATTAAGTACATTTTTAACTAATGATTTTACACATGGAACTCGAGTTGACCCTCCAACTAAAATAACTTGATCAATATTTTTTTTATTTAATTTTGAATCAGCTAATACTGTTTCTAAAGGTTCTTTGCATTTATTTATTAAAGGAGTAATTAATTTTTCAAATTTTTCTCTTGTAATATTTAAAGATATATTTTTTGGTAATTTTTTTATTGGATCAAAAGCAACAAAAGGAATATTAATAATTGCATTTTGAGATGAAGAAAGTTCTATTTTCGCTTTTTCAGAAGCTTCTACAATTCTTTGTAAAGCTTGACTATCTTTAGATAAATCTAAATTTTCAGTTTTTAAAAAATCATCAAGAATATATTTTGCAATTGCACGATCGAAATCATCACCACCTAAAAAAGTATCACCTGCTGTTGCTAATACTTCAAAAACATCTTCACCAACTTCTAAAATAGAAACATCTAAAGTACCACCACCTAAATCAAAAATTAAAATAATTTCATTTTTTTTTTTATTTAATCCATAAGCTAATGCTGCAGCTGTAGGCTCATTTATTATTCTTAGCACATTTAAACCTGCAATAGATCCTGCATCTTTTGTAGCCTGTCTTTGAGAATCATTAAAATACGCTGGAACAGTAATTACAACATCTTTTATTTCTTTATTTAAATATTTTGATGCATCTTTTGAAACTTTTTTTAATACGGATGCTGAAATTTCTTCTGGATAAAACTCTTTTTTTATTATAGGACAAATTATTTTTACAATTGATTGATCATTTTCAATTAAATCATATGAAAGAAAATTTTTCTCTTTTTTTATTTCAGAATATTTACGACCTATAAGCCTTTTCGCTGAATTAAAAGTATTTTTTGGATTTAATATAGATTGTCTTTTAGCTAAATCTCCAACTAAAACATCACCAAACTCATTATAAGCTACAACAGAAGGTGTAGTTCGACTACCTTCAGAATTTGGTATTATAATTGGTAATGATCCTTCTAATATTGCAACAACTGTAAATGTAGTTCCTAAATCAATTCCAAGAACTTTTTGTTTTGCTATTAAATTATTTTTCATATTTTAATAATAATAATAATAATAAAAATTAAATTGTTTTTTTTAGTTAAATTTAGGGACGAAGGGACTTGAACCCTTAAGGCATCGACTAGCCATTCGATTTTAAGTCGAAGTTGTTTACCATTTCAACACGTCCCCCTCACGTTCCGCCCGCATACTTCGCGAGTTAAAACGCGAGTTTTTAATATTATTTTATTAAAAAGATAAAGAATTTTAAAATAATATTAAAAATATTTTACTATAAAAAATATCTTTGACAATACCTGGATTTGAACCGGGATATACCGATTTTGCAAATCGGCGCCTTACCATTTGGCTATATTGTCAATATATCTAAATTAAACTTTAAATAATTATAACATAATTATAAAATTATATAATTCATTTTATTTAAATAATAGATATTATAGCGTTTAATCCTGGTTTATCATAAAGTAATAATTCCACCAATATTTTTTTATTTAATAATATATTTTTTCGTCTCAAAGCACCAAAAAATGACGAATACGATATATTTTTAGATTTAGTATAACTTCCTATTGCTTTGTTCCAAATTGATGAAAATTTGCGCTTTTTTTGCTTTCTACCAATATAAGAATCATATAAAGATTGTTTAAGTTGTTCTTTTGCAAATATATACAATTTTGAACTTAAACCTCTAAAAGTTTTTGATAATTTAAGAATTTTATTTCGTTTAATTGTTGAAAAAGGTCCTGCTGTTATTCTATTCATATTATTTTAACAATGATAAGGTAACATTTTAATATAACCTAAAAAATCATTTCTTGAAATTTTTGATAATAAAGATAAGTTTCGCAATCTTTTAGAATTTTTTTGAGAGCATAAATGTGCTTTATAAGCTTTTTTTCGGATTAACATTTCTTTTTTTATTTTAACTCGCTTTAAAGCTGCTTTTTTTGTTTTTAAAACAGTCATAAAAATAACTATATATTGATATTATATTAATTATAATAATTATTTAGTTTTAATTACTTATAAAAAAAAAGATATATAAACTAGATATATAATTAATTAAATTAATAATTAATTAATTTAATTATAATAATTTTAAAAAAAAAAAATTAAATTTAATTCAAATTTTAATTTTATAAAAATTTATATTATGAATCTTTATATTTTTGCAAAAAAATTAGGAATGAGTCAAATATTTCAAAATAGCGGATTAAAAGTACCTGTAACATTTTTACTTATTAATTCTTTTCTTCTTAATAATAAAAAAGATTTAATTAATAATACTAATTTATTAACAAATTATTTTAAAATTGGAGAAAAAATCAAAATTTCTGGTCTTTCTATAGGAAAAGGTAATCAAGGAAATATAAAACGTAATAATTTTAAAAGAGGTCCTATGAGCCATGGTTCTAAACATCATAGACTTCAAGGTTCTTTAGGAGCAGGAACAACACCAGGCCGAGTTTTTCCTGGAAAAAAAATGGCTGGACGTACAGGTGGAAAAAATGTTACTATAACTGGATTAACGATTATTGATATTTTTTTAAAAAATAATATTATTGCTATTAAAGGATCTATTCCAGGAAAATTTGGAAATTCAATTATTATTAAAAAAAAATATATATATGATGAAATTAAATAATTTAAAAATATTATTTTCATATAAAAAAATTTCTTTTAAAACAATATTAACTCTTTTTTTAAATTATTTTAATAAAATTAAT
>JACCEC011546824.1_pt1 | contig 24790 bp, 25 predicted proteins | sample 7450121 | NCBI WGS metagenome assembly JACCEC01 (sample SAMN15323455, study PRJNA562643) | freshwater metagenome | isolation source: river surface water | place: USA:Blue River Watershed | collected 2017-08-18 | reverse complement strand
CCTTTCAATAAATACAGCCTGTCTAAGCAAGTTTTTACCTAGCCTAGTGGCTAAACCTCTCTTTTGTGCCATAAGCCACTCAGCGTACGCATCTACAGCCTCAGGGGGGTTGTTCAGTACATCTCTAGGTAAGTCATCAAGCATCTCTAAAGAACCACAAACTAACCTGTGTCTGGTTTAAGTGGAACTGGCACTCTAGCGTGGAGGTCTTTATGAACCCCTATGTCCATTGGTACAACTAAACCCCGATGTGTTCGCAGGGCTTTTTCGTGGCTCGCTCTGTAAGAAGTCCGTTGCCACAGCACATGGTGCTGATTGAACGGACGTTCCATTATTCCTCTACTCTACGAGGTAGCTCAACTGCCTCACTTGGTACGACTTTGCTCACCACAAACTCGCCTACTCCTCTGACTAGTTCTCTGATAGGTCTTAAGACTTCGTGATGCTTGTGTGGTTTTTCCATAATAGCTATAGTCTACTCCTGCGATAGCGTTTTTGTAAACATCAAAAATCCCAGCCGAGTATTGCTACGAGGGCTGGGTGCTGATAGTTACATTATATACTATTTTGCTTCAGTAAATAGCTGGCGGATTGTTACCAACACTGCATTGACCCCTGCTACTAGTGCTGATACCAATAATCTTTGGTCTATCTGACTAACATCAGGTGTCACTAACAGAGTGGCTACAAATGTTGATACAAATGCGTAACCTAGAGCTTTAGCGACCTTAGCCCACTGAGCTTTAGTTATTGGTGATATTGTTGGTAACTTCATAATATTCTCCTTATTTTTTAAATAGGTTATTATAGATTCTCTTAAAGAATCCCTCTACTACAACCCTCTCATCGACTGTCTCAGGCGTTCTAGCCTTTAACTCGTCTATCTTTAGGTTTGCTTGTTCAAGCTCGTTAGCGAGCCTCTGTGCGTTTGCTACAGCCCTCTCTAGCTCTGCTTTGCTTGGGTTAGCCTTTAAATCATTGACTGCTTTTTGTAGGTCAGCGATTGCCTGAGCTTGAGCTACCCTTGTGGCATCTTCTTGGGCTTCTCTAGCTCGGACTACATTAGCTTCTCCGCTATTGTAGACATCGTTAAATACCCAACCTGCATCTTTGTTTAGATAGACGTTATCGCCCTCTCCACCGCCACGACCTCTTTGTAATACTGCTGAGTATACTCTGTCTAAGAAACCTTTATCTGCTACCATATCTCCTCCTGCTGGTGCTACTGCACCTTTTCTTCTTAATATTGCTATTGGACTAGTTATCGGAGCGTTGACCGATACTCTCCTAGATACTCTACCATTTTGCTCTAGCACTTGTGTAGGTGAGAGGTAAATCCAAATATGACCATAAGGGTTGGTTCTGGTAGCTCCTGATACGCCTATGTCTCCTGCTTGTGGGGAGCCTACTTTGTCGAAGTAACTCAGTACATTACCATTAGTAGCCCAATCTTTAGCGTGGCCACGAGATTGATAAGGTATGCCGTAGACTTGGTTGATATACTCTTGGACTAAAGATACACACTCTCCTAAGTAAGTGTTTACTGTAGGGTTAGATACTGCCCCAGCTCGTACAGCCCAGTCTTTGAATTGTGCGAGGGTTTTCATTTCTTCTCCTTTTTAACAAACTTAATTCTACGATTACGCTTATTGTATACATCACCCCTGATGATGTACCAAGCTGTAACAAATACTAGAGGAGTTGAGAATACTGCGTTAAACGCTGGGTTGGCATATAGATAGTTTGTTGTAGTGACACAGATGTATAGCAGACAGATAGTGAACCCAACAAAGTTTCTACCCCTAGTTGATACAAAACCAGCTAGTGCTAAAGGGAATATCCTAATGATAAATAGGAAGTCTATAACGCTAAAGCCAGATTGTTTTATAGATTCAATCATGATTTTGCCAGGTAAGTTATTGCTGCTACGGCTGTACCTAGTATACCAAGAGTGGTAAGTATTATCTTCTGCCAGTCAACTTCTTTAGGTACTAGTATCGTGCCGTTTTCTTTTTTATATACGTCAATAATATCAAGTTTCTCTTTCCACTTTTCAAGTAAAGTTACCCTGCCATTGGTCTTTTTGACCTGTTCAAGTATGTCTTTTAGCTGAACGGCTACAGTAGCCTCGATTCTACCGAGTTTCTCCATAATTTCTGAGTTGGTAGGTTCGTTTGGTGTTGTCATATAATCCTAGATGTACCCTGATATTGTTATTGCTAGAGAGATAGTGCTGTTCATATAGTCCTAATTGTGTCCTAGTACCACTACTTCTGAGCCAATCGCAAAGTCACCAGTACCATTTAAGTTCGAGATTGTAACAGTTGATATTTGTGCTGATGTGTTAGCCCACTTACAGTCTTGGCGACTCTCGCTCGGTGCAGTACCAGCACCAGTTGCAATCGCATCTAGGACGTTCGCTACTCCAATTTTCTCTTGTGCTGATATGTTTAATATCTCTAAAACACCGTACTTATTACTGGCCGCTGCCCCACCATCAAGCCTGAGGTTAGCCGCACTTGTTGCGGTTCCACCCGCAACAATGTTTACAAAGCTACGACGTGAATAATTGTTGCCAGTATCGGCATTAAAAGTTAAGTCTAAAGATGTTGTCCCACCAGTGGAAAGTGTACTAAATATAATCTTCAAATACTTTCTAGCTGGTAAACTCGCTACAGATAAAGTATCACCAGCCCCACTCAAAGTAGTTCTACCTATTTCTTCCCACCAATCAATTGGGTAGCCGTTCTTCTGCACGAAGTTAGCTGTACCTGGCTTTAGGTTGATGTCTCCTGCACCTTTAGCGGTTAGTTCAATATCTATATTCGTATCACCACCTGTAGCAGATAAGACTGGAGCGTTGCCTGTAGCAGCGTTAGCCAGTGTAAGTTCGTTCACTGCTGAACCTGTAGCTGTTACTTTTAGGAGTTCGTTGCCGTTGGTGTCGTTTATGCCCCCTAGTGACACTGTGCCAAACTTCTCGAACATAACTCCGACTGGAGCCATGATTACTGTTGCACCCTGTAGGTGAGATACAGCCGTAGTGCCATCGTAGCCTCTACCGTTACCTGCACCTGATGGGCAAGTTACTGTAGTTGCATCTTTGCTGGTGTAGTAGATTATCTCTCTCTTAGCTTCTACAGTACTTTCAATTACTAAAAACCCTTCACTTGGGGTTGGTACGGTGTCTAGTGGTATTACTAAGTCGCCAGAGGTTATGCCACTTGTGAGTGCTGTCTGGTAGAATGATTGATGTCCTATTGCCATGTGTTTATTTCCTTGTTTCTGTTATCATGATAACTTTATTTTCTTATAATTTCTACCCTTGCCACTCGGTGTCTTGACCTTGAACTTGGCTCGTTTAGGGGCGGTTCGTATAGCAATCTCATCAGAACTAATGTTAGGTACATTACCTAGTAGCTCAGTGATGTAGGTCTTAGGAGTCTTTAATTTAGCCTCTTTGCCACCACTACCAGATTTACCGCCTTTACTATAACCGAACTTGCCGTAACCTGAGCTACCAGATTTGCTTTCTTCGTCCTCTATTGGGTTGAGCCCAATCTTGACACGCTCTTTATTCTCCCAGTCATCTGTAGCTTGCCACTGAGTAGTCATAGCGTTCCATGTATCGGGGTTACTTCTTATCCAAGACGAACGAGCACCTGTGCCTTTAGGTAAAGCCGAGTAAGCATCCATACTCTTTTGTAGCTCAGGGCTGGCAACTGGGTACGGGTTGTCAGTTTTTGGTAGGCTCTTGCCCTGTCGGGAAAGTTTGTCTTTGAGAGCCGTATAAAATGCACTAGTCTTGTTCTTGTAATCTTTGTACCACTCCTCCTTGTATAAGTTGCTTAGTTCTGGGTCTTTGGCACCAGGAGGTAGGGCATCTTTAAGTAGTACCTTTGTAAGTTGGTCTTGTGGCAAATCGTATAGTGGGTTAGCGGGGTTGCCCTTTTTGCGTTGCTCCATCTCAATAGCTTTTTCAGCTGCAAATACATTAGGGTGTTGTAGGTACAAACCAGCCTTAGTGTACTTAGCAAGTCGTTTGTTCTCATCAAATATATCCTCGCCTAAGAAGTTAGTCTTAGATGGGTGTATAGAGTCCCAGGCAGCCTTTTCGTTGCCGTTAAGCCCTTTGGTCACATCTTTCACTAGGTCGTAGTATTTACCGCCTTCTGACTTCTTATAGTTGTACTTACCTTGTGCTCTAGCGAACCTCCGTACAATGTCGTCTTTAACTGATATACCACCTATTTGCTCTTGGGGTATCTTGCCGAGCTTAGCTAATGCGTTGTCTGCTGTGTTAAGTGCGTATAGACCAGTTTTTGCGGTTGTATCTTTGATGAACTTCTCTACTCTTAATGGTGATACACCTAACTTGCCACCGATAGCCCTAGCTGTGCCAGAGGTGAAGTCGTAGGCTTTATCTTTTTCAGCCACTGGGTCTCCGTTAGCTTTAGTAGCCTCGTTCACATAGTCGGGTACTATCTCTTTGCCAGTGAATAGGTCTTGGTTCATGCCTTGTTGTACAAATGGTTTTACTACCTGTGGTATAGCACTACCAGCAGCTCCTCTAATACTACCCGTCTCTACTGGCCCAGCGAAGGCTCCGAAGAACTGTTGAGCCATCTGTGCAACTTCGTTCTGGTTAGATTTACTAGCGAAGTTTTCGGCTTGCATTCTGAATGGTTGGGCTAGGTTTACTAAGCCAGGCTGTAGAGGAACCTTTATGACACCATCGTAAGAACCATCCTCTTTTTGCTCTGCATTAGGCAGAACGATTATGAGGTTGTTCTCTTTCTCATAATCAGATATGTTATCGTAAACAGCCTTACGCTTCTCATCTGCCATATTGTATAGGGTCAGCCCTGTCATAGGTAGGGCCACAAGACCTAGTGTTTTCAATGATGTCGCTACAGGTGCTTCACCAAATCTTCTGCCAAGTAGTCGAGTACCTTGTATACCTGCGTTGAAGTAAGGTATTAGTAAGTTGATAGCCTGAGCGGTATTACCCATTCGGCTAAAGTCTACTGAGTTCTGCCAAGCTGCCAAAGTAGCAGTTCTAAGTGCATCGGCTTCGTTACCTGTCTTATTCAGGGTATCTTGATAGATACCTTTAAAGTTTTGGAACCTTGTAGCCTTCTCAGTGATAGCGTTCAGTTCCTCTAGTGTCCTAATTGGGGAACCAGCCATGTTCGCATACTTACCCTTAGTGCCAAGCCTAACTTCTCGTGATGCCTGTTTTGCACTTTTGGCGTTCCTAAGGAAGTCGTAACCTGTTGTATCGCCAGATGATTCTATAAACTTCTTCCATAGTGGGTCGTTACTCTCACCTAAAGTATCTTTAGTAGCGTTCCACAGCCCGCTCATAGCGTTTCTGGGGTCAAGGTGTGTGGCTACTGCATTCTTAGAGAATACGGCTGAACCAACTTGGTCTTTGACATAGTTAGCTGCGGTGAACGGTGCCGACAACCCTGTAGCACCAGCCCTTAGTACACGCTGAGGAGCCGCTACAATCTTACCGAGTGTACCTAGTTGGAACGGAGTAATGTTGTCGGCTACTTCTTTAATATCTCGTGGTACTTCAAAGACCTCAGTCTTACCCTTCACTATCCGTTTGATAGTATTCTTCCGTGCTGTCTGACCCGCTGGTAGCTTCTTGGCGTGACCTTGCTCAACTAGAACATCAATTATATTAGAAGCTGTTTGGTTACGCTGTATCTCAGACTGCATCTTTTGTCCGTAATTGAGTGCAGTTATGTCGGCTGGCTGTATAGCCCTCTCTGAGCCTGTCCGCTTGAGTCGTGCTTTAGTTGTTCCTAGCGACATAGAGTTGCCACTATTGCCAGTGTAGCCAGCGAGGTCGTCCATAACTCGTTGTATGTGAGTGTAGTCGTCGTTCTTCACAAATGACTGATAAGTCGGTTCGTCTATCAAGTTGCTCTCTCGTAACCTTGTAGCCCACTCTTTGTAGTACTCGTTAAGCGAACTAAACCGTTCACCGAACTCAGGAGCCAGTTGTTTCTCTTGTGCCAATAAGTCTTTCAAGCTCTCTCTTGTCTTTAGGCCTCTGTTAGCATTAGCAATCTCGTTACGGAGTTCAACATATCTGTCGAAGTTGGTCTTAGCCTCGCCAGTTAGCCCACCGAACGCCTGTGTGAGGTTCTCAGAGTTATTAGAAACATCGTTAGCGATAGAGTTAGACCGTCTCTGTAAGCCTGAGTCGTAGTAGAATTGGTCGACTAGCCCTGTTTGTCCCGTCTCTTTTTCTACCTGCTTGAGGTAATTGATGTAGTTAGCATCCTTATCAACCATCTGCTTTTGGAACTGACCTGATAGTGTTTCAGCGTTGGTAACGGCTTGAGGTACTACTATATCGGCAGCCTCTTGTAATGATATAGAGTTTGGAACTAATCTATTTTTACTAGTAGATATTGATGGTTTTGTATCTGTAAAGTGTTTATAAGTCTTACCCTCTACTGGTGCTACTGTGTTAGGGGGCTGTGGGGTTAGTGAGTTGAGGTCACTGTCAGTTGAAAGATTCACATCGATGTATTCTTTACCATCATCTACAGCTTGCTTTATTCTGCCGTAACCATCAATTACTTGGTCAAGTCCGCCTGGCTCTCCGACTCGTTTACCTATTACTGGAAGTGCTGTTGTTGGCTCTTGATTTTTATAAAATCTTGACTTACCAGGGTTAGTTTTTACATATTCTGCTAAGTCTGTATCCCTTTTAAGAAGGTCTGACACTTTCACTCTAGTCACCTTAAACTTTTGGTCTCCGACTAAAGGAACGCTGATTTCTCTAATCGAGTTCTCTTTAATCACATCTTCAGCACTCTTAAGGGTTCCTTCTGTCTTACCTACTTGTGGGGCTTTAGGGTCGATACTCATAGCCTTACCACTACCATCTCTAATAATAAGGTCTTCTTTAGGTACGTCTAGGGAGTCGTAGAAGGTGGAGCGATATTCAGCTTCAAACTGGGCTTTATACTTTTCTGGGTTGGCTACAGCATCTTTTGCGAATATCTCACGTTCATCTGGGTTCAACCCCCTGTACTTAGACTCTGCCCATTCTGTATACCTGTCGTTGTAGGTTTTCTGAATAACGTTTCCTGAAGAATCTACTTTATTTGCATAATCTTGTAGACCTAGTTCCTCTATGGCATTTGACTGTGCTATGTCAAGCTGCTCTTTAGCTGTTTGTACCTCACCTCTAGTACCAGGAGCTACTGGCCCCTTAGAGTTAGCCCGAGCCTTAGCGTAGTTATTCTCTGCTGTCACTAGTTCGGTTCTTGTCTTGTCGCTTAGCTGATTGTAGCTTACCTGTTTTGCTTGAGTCCCAGCCCCATCAGGCTTGTAACTTACTGTTCCACCACTTGAGTCAGAACCAAAACTAATGTCCGCATTTGTAGTGGTGTATCTCTCGCCGTCTGCTAGAGGGGCTACAGCGTCCTGCACAGCACTAACTGGGGCGGCAGCTTCATCTACGCTCTGCACCACCTGATTAGCCTGTATATCTGCGTCAGGGGCTTGTTTACTAGTTAGTTGTGCGGTTGGTTGGTTCTGAGCCACCTCAGCTATTTGTTGTTCTGGGGTTGGGGCTATCTCACCTGTAGGAGTAGCGTTATCTACACCCTCTGTGACCGCTTTACGGCTTGCCTGAGCACGTTCTAGTATCTTAGTGATAGAAGCGTCGTCTTGTGCTTTAGCAAGGTCTTGTGCGAGCTTAGTAACAGCCGTGTCATCTAGGTCTGGGAAGAGGGCTTTAACTGAATCTCTGGCTTGTTCAGGTGTTTTAGCCTGTTTAAAGCCGTATATAATTGATGGGTCTTTTGTAACTGTGCCTGTAGTTGGGACTTGCTCTAGTGGTTCAAATGTCTTTCTTATAGGGTTTGTGAGCTGCCCTTCTTCTAGGGCGGCTTTCTTGATAATGCCGTCTACAGTTGCCTCATCGGTCGCCTTTGTTATCTGTTTACTGATGTCGTCTATAGTTTCTTCTGGTAAGTCGTTTGCAATCTCTTTAACTGTATCTCTCACGACTGCACCGTCTGTTTCGTCGGCTAGTTCTTTGACTACGTTCTTGTATGCTCTATTAGATGGGAGTGCTGCGAATCCACCTAGCGTTAGGTCTGCTACAGTTCCTATCGCTCCGCCTAGTGCCGCCTTTCTAAGTGCCCCTGCCATTGTAGGGTCGTTAGATTGTAACTCCCCAGCTCCACCTTGCACTACGTTCAACGCTGCGTTTTGGCCGATAGCTGGTAGGGCTTTTTTAGCTGCCTGCCTAAAACCTAGTTTGGCTGCGTTTGTGCCAAACTCTTTACCTGCAAACCCAGCCACACCGAGTCCTGCTAGGTCGGTACCGATTTGTACTATGTTGCCCGCCTGTTTACGAGGGTCTGCATCTCGTTCTAGTTGTTGGGTCTGGGCTATTTGTCTGTTATATGAGTTCTGGGCTGCGGTTGAAGCTATGCCAATCCTAGAGCGTAGCACTGCTCTGTCTGCTAGAGATGTGGTTGGTTTAGCCAACTGTTTTCTCAAGTTTTCAACATGAGCTAAGTTCTCTTGTTGGGTCTTAGCTTCGTAGTCTCTAAGACTTGCACCTTCTCCAAAGGCTGTGCTTATACCCTTGCCTAGTCCCTCGTAAGGTTGCTTGATGGTTTCAGCTAGTGAACGGAAGGTGTTGGTGCCTCTTTGGAACGGGTTGTTAGATATGCGAGTCCTGCCCATATCTTTTTGTTGGTCAGCGTACAATCTAGCCTGACCCTTCTGCTCTCTGCGGTACTGGTCAGCTTGGGTATTGGCATCAAACGTATCTCTAACCTTATTAAAGAAAGACTGTTTAGGGGCTGGTTTATTTGACTGCGTTCTTAAAGAAGCAACACGCTGTTGGTTAGCTTGCCACTGTTGTCTCCTCTGTTCGAGTAGGCGTTGTTGCCGTTCCCACTCTTTTAGTCTGTCAGCCCCGTACATGGCCTCTCCTATACTATCTGGCTATTTACTTGTCCGAGTAACGCTTGTTTTTCTTCTTCCGATAGACCTGAGCTACCAATAACCTGTTGAGCCACAGCCCTCTTGAGTGGGCCAGGTGCAGCACCGTTAACTATGCTTGAAAGGGTTGATTGTAGTCCTGCCATTCTATCTGCTGATGGGGCTAGTTCGCTAAGTTTAGACCTGTAGGCAGCTTCTGATTGAACACCAGCTTGAGCTGATTGTGTGTCGGCAATCTTTCTATCAATCTGTTGTTTAAGTTGAGTAAGCTCGTTAATGTCGGTAACACTTGGTAGGGTTGCAAGCATCTTGCCTAGTAGACCTTTTTCAGCGTTAACCATACCTTCTTTTTCAGCAACGAATTGACCAATCTTTGCAGCATCAGCTTCACGTTGTGTACCTATATCTGAAATTTGGTTCTTGAATCCTGTAGTAGCTTGCTCTTCTGAGTCGTTTCGGTATGAGCTGTCGTATGTACCACGGGCAGCGTAGCCACGGCCAATCTTAGGTAGTTCTTGGTTGAACTGGTCTGTTAAGCCTGTAACCTCAGTAGTATATCTTTTGTCTAGGGCTGCGTTCTGTTCTTGGGCAGCTCTTCTAGCTGTACCAAATAAGCTATCGTAAGCTCCTACAAGAGCGTTGATTAAACCAGTTGCTTCGCCTCTTAATTGATTCCGTTGAGCTTCTTCTTGTGCTACTTGGGCTGCTCTTTGGGCTGCCACTGGGTCGTAGCTAGATGCGGCCTGATTACTATAAGACCCGTTGTTGTTATTTGTAGCCTGTGGGACTTGGGCTGGAGCTGTTGTTCTACCAGCTATTGAGCCAAGTGCTGAGCCACCGCCTCTACTACTTCCACCAGTTCTAGTAGGTGCGGGTACTAAATTACTATTTAATTGATTAGTGTACTTCTGTGCGGATTTTGGTACTCCGATGTTCGGTAATGTGAACGCCATTTTCTTATTCTCCTGTTTTATTCTTATTTGTTTTCATAGTTACATATTTTCTTCATTATACCACTTTGATTGATTTATAGTATATTGTGTATACAACATAACATTGACTAAAGGTAAATTTTCTTTGTTGAATCGAATAAATAATGACCATAGGGGTAGAATGCGTTGATGTAGCCGAGCAGGACGAAGTTCTCGTTGTTTCTAGCGTTCTCAATCCTAAACCTGATGGTTGTTGAGTTGGTATTTATAACCACACGCCTTACTAGGTCTGCGTAGGCATCTGCTATAGCCTCTGTACCGCCTCCAAGTCCTAACATGGTATATCCGAGCATTGTCATACCCATACCGTCTGTGACGGGGTTTCCTGCAATACCAGCCGTACCACCAAAGAGTACGTTGCCTTCTGTATAAACCTCTAGGTCTACCTGTCCACTAATAGTTCTGAACATTAGTCCGAGGTCTACGAAGTACTTAGTGATATCTGGGTTCTTGAAGTCGAATACCTTGCTTAGTAGGTAAGCCCTGATTGGTACGCCATCATCTGTGTAGATACCTGGGGTGAATTGATTGACCTGAGTGCCATCTGCGGTTAGGAATAGTAGGTTCTGTTCGTTATCCGAATCTACAAACTTAGTAAAAGCATCAGCCTCTGTGCCATTCCACTTGCTCCAAGCCTGGAACTGTTTGTTATAGACCAGTGTCAGGGAGATGGTGCTACTGGTGGTTGGTGCTGACATTAGATACTGGTTGTTGAAGTAGATAGCATTTGATTTGGCGTAGCTTGTTTCGTTGATTGTATTAGTGGTAGGTTCGATACGCTTAGACAGTATGTTAGTACGGATAGAGCTAAAGAAGTTAGGCTCGTTCCCAAGCACTCTGATACCCTCACGGGATAGGAAGTATAGGTCATTCTCGACATTCTTTACTGACCGAGCTGACACACAACCCGCAGCGTTTGTTATAGGTGTTACTACTGGGTCGCCAGTATCATCAAAGGTCATCTGGTAGATAGAGAACTGTTTAAAGATAATTATTACGTTTTGGAATGTACCCAGACCAGTTATTTCATCACCATCTCCAGGTTGGATATCAATGAAGTTAGCAGTTGTACCTGAGAATACTGTAGCCCCTGGTACTTCAGTGGAGTTGTTTAGTACTGTAGCAGTTCTTGTAAACTTAGAAGCATCTGCAAGTTCCGATATATAAACACGGTTAGCCTGACCATCTACACCTGATGCTATGTGGTAGCTCTGGGTAAAGACCGAGAACTTAGCCTTAGGCATTGTACCTGGACGGGATAGTGTGGTTCCGTCCCACTCTGCACCGCCCAGTGTTTCATCAAAGATATACTGTTTAGCTCTAGCCTGGGTGAACCAGATAGGCTTGTCGGCTGTAAACGATATAGTCGCTACTGATGTCCAGCTAGTCCCTGTAGAGTATTTGAATGTACCGTTATCGACAGTATTTACTTGGTTAATAGACTCTGTGATGAATGAGCCTAGTCCCCTAGCGTTAGTTAGGGCATCAGCAAAGTTAGCAAAGCCCATTCGCTTGCGAGCTACTCCACCTTCATCAAACTCTATATTGAGTAGGTCAGCCCATTCTCGGTTATCAATTAAGTTAGGTGAGCCTAAGTTATTAAGCCCCTTGTTGGGGTTCATTATCACTTCACGACTAATAGCCCTAACTCGTCTGCCAGGTATTGATTCTTGCTTTCTTGTACTCACTAGCCGTCTCCTAGTCTGTAACCATTTGCATAGTACAGTTTACGGTTCCTTCTAAGTGGTCTATTCACTTGGACTGCGGCAATGTTCTCGTTCAACCGCTTTTGGAATAGTGCTTCATCTTGTGCTATATCGGCATCTGGGTTTTGACCGAGCTTAACGTATCTACGAGCACCTAGAGCGATAGTAGTGATGTCTGTAAATGGTGTACCAACAGTGGCGTTAACTGATGGTGGTTGAGTCTGGTAAGTGATGAAAGCTACTGAGTAATCTGTGTCCTTAGTGTTAAAGGTATAAGCATCACCAACTCCGATAGGTTCTAGCCAGAATACTCCATCATCAGTTACATACTTATCAGCATCAGCTTTGTTAATCTCTCTGAGGTCTCTCTGGGTGTCTCCTGAGTAGAAGTAGGCGTTTACCTTATGTTGCCAGTCTACGTTGGTAGGAAGCGTTGCAAGACCGCTTACAACGGCTACAGTGGCTGTTGCTGAAGCAAATGGAAAAGGATATGACCTATAGATTTCCTCTATGGTTCTTTGTATAAAATCTTCTCTACCCTCGGTAGCGGTTGTTGGTACAGTTCGCTCACCTAGTAAGTAACTGAGTGTTGTCATTATCTGTGTCTGAGTAACTGCCATGTTAAATCCTTTGGGCTAAGCGGTACTCTGGAAAGACCTCCGCTACTTTTAAGTTTGTTTTTTTTGATGTTTCTGGGTCGTCTTGCAACTTGGTAAACTCTGGGTCGATGAGGTGTAACATCGCATACATATATTGTGGCATAGAATACAGTCTTCTGGTAGAGCCAGATTTGCTTGAGCCTGTTTCTGTCAGCATATCCATCTGTCTCTCTTCCCTAAGAGCCTCTACGAACTGTCTATCTACTTCTATCAACTCAGGTTTGACTGTGAACAGTAGTCTTTTTATCTCACGCCAGCGTTGTGTCTGAGGCAGGCCTTCAATACGTTCAACCTCCTTGGCGAACGCTTTACGAGGGTTCAGTGCATCTTTCTCAGTTTGGTTCACGCTGGCTCCTTTCATGTGTACCCCTAGAGGGAGCAATGCTCCCCCTTAGGCTATACAAGAGATTCTTAGAAGAATACTCGTCCCATAGCGTTAGCCTTCTCACCACGAGCTTCTAGTGTAAGCTCTGTGACGATTTCCTTAGATACTGAGTCACCAGTTACGGCTAGGTCAGTAGTCTTAGGTTCTCGGCCAGCTAGGTAAGCGATAGCCCAGCTTCCTTCGTTGAGTGCAAGCACATCAAATCCAGGAGTAGCTGCTGCTGTGTAGTCACCAGATACTGTTACATATCGGTGAGCAAACAACTTAACCATTGAAGCTGCATCAGATTGGTAGACATCTACTGAGTTGACAAGTCGTTTGTCAGTAGTTTCTACATTCTTAGTAGCACCAGCGGTAAAGCTAGAGATTCGTCTTTTACCCTTCATTGAAGTGTAAACTGCGTTAACCTCTTTACCAGAGCCAGTCCATACAGACTCAAACATGTCGTTAAGGACAGTCTCAGTTAAAGTTGCACCAGAGTAGTTGACACTGTTAGTAGTAATCCAACCTTTGATACCTTTAAGCTGACGAGCTGAACCAGAACCACTTGTTGAAGCAACACCAGAAGCGATAGAGCCACGAACAAGAGCGTACTCAATGTCGTTCTTTAGTGCCTTTAGTTTCTTAGTGACTTCGTAAGCCATTCTGTCTCCACCAACACGGTTAACCGCTTGTTCTGTGCCAGATACGACAGCAGTCTTAGCGAAGATTTGTGTGATGTTCTGTTTTCGTGAAGGGTTGCTAGCACCATCAGTTGGGGCTGCTCCACCTTCAAACTGAGCGTTAACGCCAACAGTTTCTAGTGTGTCTTCTACCCACTCGTGAAGAGTGTTAGTAGCAGTACTTCTTTGAAGTCCTGACATTAGTTGATGTTCTGTAGGGTCAATGTTGACTACGATGTCAAGCAATGATTCTCTACGAGCACCATCTGGGTAAGTAAAGTTTACTCCGTTAGTTGCCATTTGTGTGATCTCCTTTTTGAGAATTTATGTTTTTTATTTGAACGTTTAACCTATCGGTTACTAAATTTTACCGTCAGCTATCCATGAACTTATTAGTTCGTGTTGTGCGGCTTCATCGCCTCTACTCATACGTTCAATAAGGTCGCCATCTTTAGAGCTATCTACCTTGTTGGCGGTTGCAGTTTGTAGGCCTGCTGACTTTTGCACAGTCTCTGAAACCTGTGCTTGTACCTTGCCCTTTTGCTGGTAAGAAGTGAGTTTCCCCATAACTTTGTCAGCTATCTTAGACAGGTTGCCTGTTCCTCCTCGTGCTACATCAGCTAAACGCTGTGCTTCAACTAGGTCTCGTAGTTCTCTGTCCTCTTTGATTTCAGGATGTCGGTTTTCAATAGATGCCCAAGCCTTTGCCTCTTGCTCTTTAAAAGCAAGCTCGCTTCGTACTTCCTCTAAGATTGACTGTCGGTATGCTTCTGGGTTGATAAACCCGTCTTCATCTGGCTCGACCTGTTGGACTTGCCGATTAGTATACTGAGATATGTCTATATCTGCTGGGTCGTATTCTTGGACTGGTTGTGAAGGTTCTACAGGCTGTTCAACTGGTGTTTCTACCTGTTGTTCCTGTTCTGGCTCTTGTGGAGCATCTTGCCCTTCTGCTATCGGTTGCTCGGTTGGAGCATCCTGTGGCTCTGGGACTTGTGTTGGTTCTACTACTGGGTTGTCATTTTGGTCTTGCATATTTGCCTTTCATTTTTGTTTGAGCTTATTAGCCCTAGCTAGAGTTAGTAATACTCATGTGTTTTGGTAGGAACGTCCCTCGCTTGCACCCCCGACAAATCCATGCTTGGCTGTTGCCAATCGTGTCCTCGTCTTTTACGAAAAAGTGCTTACAGTCTGGGTCGTTGAGCGGTTGTCGCTTCGCCATATCAACCACAATCGTATCATCATCGTTATCATTATTACTTGAATTATCGCTTATATTACTACCATAGTCAATATAGTAGTCACTCATTACTCGTCCGATGAAGCAAGGTCTAGTTGGTCATTTAATCTAGCAATAGCCTGCTCGTTGCCTTGCACTTCAAGCACAGCCTTTAGCCTTCTAAGGATATCTATCTTTGCTCGTAGCTCAATATACTCTTCGTGAGTCTTACGAGTATTGAGCATCTGGTTAGTAAAGTCGGTAATGAACTGGCTGATGTACTCAAGTACTAGCGAGCCATCACTACTCTCAATAAAGCGTTTAGCCTTAGAAGCTTTTGTAAGCTCTTTGCTAAGCTTCTCTACTACCTTCTGTCGTTCTGTCTTTACTTCATCCACTGTAGCCTCCCATCGCTGCACCCATCTTACCCTGAGTTTCTGCTAACATCGGGTCTTGACCTTCTGGTGCGTTAGTTGCTGTTCCGTTTAATGCCATCATCTTCTCTTCTTCGGTTGCATCCATTGGCTCTGCTACTTCGGCTTCCTCTTTTTCTACGATAAATCTAGCTGGGTCTTTAACTGCGTAGTACTGTACTGACTCTTCAAGTATCTCAGCGTAGTCAACAATAGGGATATATTCTTTGGTTCCGAGTATATTAGCCTGTTCAATGGCAGCCTTTTGTATCATTAGTGATTGAGCTGTTAGAGCCTCTAGTGAACCACGCTTTTCTTCTTTAGTCATTGGGGTTAGTGAGTCATCATCTATAGTTAGTGAGATATCGCCCTCGTAGTCTGATGGTAGTACTATGTTTGGCTTCTCAGCACCTCGTTCAAATGTCCTAATCTCCTCAGTCATGTCTTGGTATTGTTGAAGATTTGATAGCCATATCTTACCGACCATTACCATAGATTGTTTGAAGTTATCTCTCATATAGCCAATCTTCTCGGTGGCAGCTTCACTAATCATTGAGATACCCTTAGCGGTTCCAGCTGTCTTATCAATAGAGCTGTTTGGCACACCAGATATGTACTGCGGTACGGTAGCGTTCTCAACTGCTTTTTCGATAACCCCCATAACCATTGATAGCTGAGCTGGGTTCGGTTCTGGGAACTTAAAGGCTTCTGGTTTCTCTCCTGTATAAGTAATTTCTCCGCCTGGTTCAATAATGAAGTCAGAGGTTAGAGTGCCATCCTCGTACATAATCATTGAGTCAATAGATAGATTCCAGTTGTCTAGGTAGTGGTTGAATAAGTCGTTGGTGGCATACTGCAAAGAGCTGTTGTTTTCAAATAGTGATTCACCCCATGGCGAGTAGCTCTTTCGTCTACAATAGAAAGGTTGTACAGGGAAGTGATTGTGCCAGTATTTAACTCTTGGCTCTTCAATCTCAACCCAGTTTTTGTTGGACTTCCCTATACCAAATGTCATGCATTTTGTGCCGTTTGGAGTTCTCTCATAGCACTCGTAAATAGTGGCTGTTGGTACAGTATCATCGTTCTGTTCGGCTTTGGTAGTGTTAACCATTCTGTTACGGGCTTCGTTATGAGTATCAAAATTGCCCTTATTAGGGGTGTCAACAAGCAGACCTATGTTCTTGTACCGTCCGTCGGCTTTAAGCTCGTCTAGGGGCTTAAAATAGCGTACAATGACGTATTTAGCTTTGCCGTAGTTGCTAGCGTTATCTCCTATAAATACGTTGAAGAAGTTGACTGGCTCAAAAGTATTGTGGCCTTTCTTCATCTTCTTGACCTTCTCAGTACCCATATCTTTAACCATGCCGTCTTCTGTGTACTCTCGGCTCTTGCTTACTACCTCACCGTGTTCCCAGCCTGCCTTGGCAAAGCCTGTTCCAGCTACAACTGCATCGAGCATAGTATCAAATACCTTGAGCTTCATTGGCTCTTCTTGACCCTCTTGGTAATCGTAGGATAGTTTGGCATCTAGCCTCTGTTGGCGTTGTCTGACCTCGTTAGGTATCTCAAAGTCACCATCATTGTTAACAATGATTTCGTCGTTTATACGGGTTCTGAAGTATGGTAGAACGCTTGATAGTCGAGCGATTAAGTCCCAAGCCTTTGATGCCATTATAGGTACATAAATCTTAGCTCTCCACGGTGCTACGTTCTCGTTGCTCTGTACAGCGTACATAATGTCGTAGAACTTACTTACCTTCTTAAAAAGCTTCTCTTGGTTAGTCTCGCATCTATTAAAACGAGTTTGCCAAGTTTGTGCTCGGTCTTGGTCTGTAGTCTCTTTTTTTATTTGTTTTTCTTTCATGTTATAATCCTTTGTTTATTCTACCACAGTTATATTCCGCTTAGATTCGGTCTCTTTAACCTTATCTTTAATCTCTTTAGCTTTAAGTGCCTCTAACTTAGCAATCTGCTCGGGTGTCATTTTATCTCTGAGTGCTTCTAGGCAGTTGATTATTGATTGATAGTCCATATTTACCCCATCATGTTCTTATATATATCTATAGTACTGAATAGTACACTTCCAGCTACAGGTGGATGGGCGACTGCCGACCCTAGCAAGAAGTCTGTAAACGATGCCCCGTATGCATTGAAAAATAAGATGCTGTTACCATGACCAGAAATATTGTTAAGTGCTGGCACCCACATCTCGTTACCACCGCCAGATGTAGACATTGCACCGAAGTTACCAGGCTGTGCTACTTGGTTCCCAAAGTCAGGTATCGTAACTGGCATATCAGCAGCCATTATAGTGATGGGGAGCGAACCGATACTCATACTTGTACCAAAAGTTATACTAATTCTTAGCCTAATTCTTTCACTATCCTCAAGGGCATCTACTTGGCAAAAGCCACCAGTACCAAGATTTACGGCACTACCAAAGAACTCAGTAACCGTTACATTCGTGTCGACAGTATGCACCATCCTTGGTTTAGCGGTGTGCCAACTACTCATTAAACAGCACTCCAAAATACCTTTTGATTTGCCGCTGAGCCAATGGCATACAAGAGGTTAGAATTGTTTACTGGCAAAGTAATAGACTCGCCAGGCTCTAATGGGAAGCCATCGGTCCCTGCGGTTGTCCCAGCAGTTACATCTGAATTGCCAATGTAAACCGTTCCAGTATTATCCGCCGCTGCTTTGACTGTTACGCCAAACTTAGAAGCAAATGAAGTAGTAGTTATCTGTTCGGCTGTTGTGTCTATGTCTAGGTTAGAGCCGTGGTCTAGGGTTGAAGATACTGAACTTGTTACATCAACATCTCCAATATCTACGCCTGAGTTAGCCGATAGTTTACCTATAGCATTTGTTCCTGCTGGTAAAGCCCCTACTACATCTACTTGCATTTCTGAACCTGATATAGCGTTGTCGATAGTTTCTACTGCTGCCTTAATGGCTGCCGAGTTAGTCTCGGTTATTGTTCCCGATACAGGCTGAGTTACTGCTGAACCATCCACTTTAAGAGCAGTCATAGAGGCAACGCCCTGCACCGTGATTACATCTGCACTAGCCGTTCCTGCTGTACCTAGTGCTGGTTGTTTGGCTGCGGTACTTGCACCAGAGGGAAGTGCAGAGCTAGATACTACTACTGCTCCTGTATTGACAGCAGTTATTTTGCCATTGAGGGTAGATAGTGTGGATTCTGTAGCAAAGCCTGTGATTGCAGCTGGTGGAGTTAAAGTTGTGATGGTGGCTGATGGCAAAATAACTGGTACGGAAGCGGCTGCGAGAGCTTGTCCTAATGCTGGGGTCTTAGTGTCTATGGAAGCTACAGAAGTATTGCCAGTGTCCTGTTTGGTACCTGTAGCTAGTCCTATCGTATTTGCTGTGACATCTACATTTTGTGTACCTGTAGGTGTGGCTGTGACCGTACCTGATACTGGTACTGGGGTTGCTCGTAGTTCGGTGTCTGTTAAAAGTCCAGCTACTTCTGTTGCTATCGTGCTTGTGTCGGCATCTATTGTGGTTAAAAGAGCTGTCTGTGCATCTTGTTTGGCCGAGGTTGCTAAGCCAGTAGTATCAATCGTAGCTGATACTGGTAAAGGGTTGGTGCTGTTTATAGGCTTGAGTTCGTCTGTGCCAGAGTCATAGTAGTAAACAGTTACTTTTTTAGTGCCAACGTCACCCTTAGAGATATGCTCATCTCTGTCTAAATAGGCACTCTTTTCGCTGGTTTTAGGATTCGGCATGAGGCTTCATCTCCTCTTGTTCAAGTAACTTTTTTGTTGTTTTTATGACATCTTCATCGTCTACATCTAAGCCCATAGCCTTGAGAAATGGTATTACGCCCATTGTATATTCTCTGTCGTGTTCTGTCCATGACACAACTATCTTCATTTATGTCTCTTTTCGTAGGCTTCTTTTTGTTTAGCCGAGCTGTTCATCTCTTTAATAATTCGTACATAGTCTGCTAACTGTGATAGTTTGGTCTGACCTACCTCTGGTTGAACCATGTTTAGGTGGGCTTCTCTAACGGCTTTTAGGACATCACCAGTGTCTTTAGTTTCTTCTAATGATTTGTAGTACTCAAGCACATCTAAGAGCTGGCCTTTAGTGTTCTCGGTAAGCTCATCTACCCCGTAATACTTTTGCAAGGCGTCGAAGTCTTTGTTTTCGCCTGCTACTGGTATCTTAGATACTGAACTATCTGGCTCATCTTTAGGTGGCTCTTGCATACCTGTGGCGATGGCAACTCTTGTTTGTAGGTCTTGGTTTAAATCATTCATAACGACAATTGATAAGCTCCGAATATACTTCCATATTTACTATACGCTTTTTGCCTATTTGCTTCGATAGCGAAGTTGCAGTTCTGGTATTACCGTACTTATTCACGCCCTCGTAGTCCTCGTCAGCTAAAGTATAAAGTCTGATGTGGCATTTGTTGCCTTCATCATCTTTGCCAAATGTAGGTGCTTCAAAGTCTGGTGTAGAGATAAGAACTGTGCCGTCTTTAGTCTTAACTTTGTCCATTAGCTCAATAACTAGCTCTGGGTCTTTGACATGCTCCATTAGCTCGAAGTTACAGATAAGGTCAAATGTAATGTTATTCTTAGCGTACCATCTGAGCCAGTCCTCAACCGTACCCTGAACGAACTTAGCGTTATGCAGGTTGGACGACTTGACCCTATCCATAGCGATATTGATACCTTCTTGGGATAAATCAACACCCTCGACATACTCTACGCTCGGACAATGGGTTAGTAGCGTTAAAGCTGTGTAACCCTCTAAGCAACCTAAATCAAGCACTCTCTTGGCTTTAATCTCTTTGGCTACATCTAATGCCCATTGTATTCTTGGGAACACTCGGTGAGCTGAGAAAGCTATATCGTCATATAAAGGTTTGAACATGTGGTGCTCATAGAACTTCTCGTAATCTTCTACCTTAAAATCTCTGTCTGAATTAAGCATCTATAACCTCCAACCATTGTTTAGCAACTTTATTTTCCCACGGCCTGTTGCCATCTAGGTTACCATGAATCCTAGAATGCCACTCGTTTGTCAGAACTAGCAAGTTCTCAATTCTATTGTCAGTCTTGTCGTGGTTGAGGTGGTGTACGTGTTCGTCATGACGAAGCTTTCTACCCAAGTGCCTCTCAGCAACCTCTCTATGCTCATAAGCTCTGCTCCTATTATTCCTCAAGTACCCGTTATCGTTTAGCGACACGCCCCCCTTCCACAAGTAGTGGTCGGCACCACTCTTGTATATACCTCTCTTGACCTTAGTGTCCTCTGACTGCTTACGCCCTGTAGCAATCTTTGTGAGATGTTCAATCATAGCAGGGGTGACCTCTTTACTCTTTCCTCCACAGCTCCTGCTGCAATTCTTAGTCTCCTCCCACTGGCTCTTAGAGTATTTCTTATTCTTTTTAAATCTCTTTCCACAAAACAAACAATCTTTATACATGTTACCATAATACTGCTACTTTCCACCCTGGTCAATAACTTCGAGCCCCCTATCTGCAACGGTTGACCAGCTATACTTTTTAGCTTCTTTAGGGTCAATCTTCTCGTTACTCTTCAAAGCTTTAACTACTGCATCAACAAACTTCTTCCTTGAATACTCATCTGAGTAGATAAGGTCAGTCTCTATTACTGATGCCTGTGAGCCACCTGTTTCTTTTAGGGCAGCAACATCTGTGATGACCGACTTACATCTAGCAAGCTGGGCTTTGATAGCCGTGATACAAAATATCTCGGTGAACTCTGTTGGGTAAGCCCATACCTTAGTCTGGCTCATCACTTTAGCTAGTTCTTCGTGTGAGACTCTGCCGTGTTCGGTTACACCGTGTTCTTTAAGAACCTCAAACTTCTTGCACATTCTATGGTAGAAATCATCTTCCCCCTCAACTGATACCCATGAACCCCAGCCATAGTAGATGTCTAAGGTCGCCTGCGGGACTTGTTCCTTGATTTTAGGCCAGAGTGCCAGTAAGACCTCTAAACCTCTGTAATAGGCTGAGAAGTACCCTACAGAGTATTTTTTCTTCTTATACTCTTTATCGAACTGTTCTACTAGTACCCCATTAGGCACTACCTCAGATTTAGTCACTTCTGGGTATAGGTTCTTGTGGTACTGGCTCTTAAACATATAAATTGCGTTATCGAGCGGTCTGACCACCTTAACTGGTAGCTTATCGTGCATATCAATCAGTATCTTCTTAGCTTTGAACTGGTCAGCAAACTGTGGTGCTCTCCATATAACTAGAGTGTCAAAGGTGTCTCTCTTATCAATATGCTTCCAGGGTCGCCATGCTACAAACTTGTTCTTGGCCACATAGTCGTCGTAAGCTTTCGGTACTTCGCCAAATACTGTTACTCGTTTGCCCAGCTTGGCTAGTTCCCTACTAAGGTACACAATAGCTTCCTCACTTCCGCCCATACCTTTATCGAGTGTGTGTGGCCCCCACTCCTCGTAGCCTTTGCCACAGAAGAATACTACTGTTCCGTCTGACCATGTTTCAGGTTGTGTGAACTGCTCTCGGTAAGCTCTGAATCTGTTGTCGAATTTGATAGAGTCGTCTAGGTTGCTCCATAGAAATGCTGGGTTCTTGTAGTGCTTGAATAGGGCAGGTAGTATCTCTCGCAGTCGGTCAACAGATGCTTGGTACTCGAAGTCTGGTAGTATCTCTGATGTATCGACAACATAGACTTTCTTTAGGAGTTGTAGAGCCTCTCGGTAGTTGCCTAGCTCGTACTCACATAATGCCCCAGTAAGTAAAGCTCTGTTGGCACTTGTTGGGTCATAGATTGAGGTGTTCTCTGGTTCTGGTTTTTGGATTGCCACCTTGACCCATTCAAGAGCTTGTTTCCAGTTCTCCTGTTTAAACTCGTATTGGGCTAGACAGTAGTAAGCCATTGGTAACTCTGGCATGTAGCCGATAGCTTCTAGTGCAAACCGTCCTGCTTCGTCGTAGTTGTTCTTGTTGTAGTAGCACTCTGATAGTTTCACTAGTGAACGATATATCTCCTCGTCCCAGCCACCTACCGATATGTATTCTTTGAATAGCTCAATCGCTTCGTCGTACTTCTTCTGAGTGAAGAATGAGATTGCTAGGTAGTGGATATAGCGAGGGTCTTTAGTAGCCTCGTAGGCTTTCATTAAGATATCGTGGTTCCTACCCATTGATTCGTCACGGTGGTCGGAGTTATGGATTACTGGTACGTTGGCTAGGAACTTGTTAAATGGTTTCTCTGGTATAAGAGTCTCGTGTACCCAGCCTTTCCATACCCAACCGATAGACCGCTTAACTAATCGCTCTCTCTGGTGAGATACAATTACATTTCCGTTGTCGTCGAAAGCGTAGTGGTAAGGTAAGTAGACTGCATCGTAGTCCTCCATGTAAGAGATTAGCTTTGGCATCTGGTTAAAGTCGAAGCTGTCGTCTGCATCAAGCCACATACTGTAGTCGTGCTTCTTACCTAGCTCCCAGTTGTGGTTACGGGCATCGTCAAATCTATCGTTCCATTTGCGATAGTCAATATGTATCTTCCTGGAATCACCTTCCCAAGCAATTAGAGTGTTGTAAGCCTCTTTGTCAGAAACAGTTACATAAATCGCATCGAACTCATCTTGGGCTTGCTTCATTATTTCGTGTACAGCATAGGTCTCGTCCTTCATCAACATGTGTAGGCTGGTACTAGTTTTTGTCATTATTCAACTCCCTTAATTTAGCGAACATAAATCTAACTGACTTGTAGTATTGAGGTGCTGGGGCTAACCCCTCTCCGTGGTAGTATTCTTTCTCTAAATCTTTGGTGGTCTCCTGCTGTACAAACACATAAACCTTTCTTCTAACATCGTTAGGGTCGTCCCTAAGCGTTACTAGAACGTGTTTATGATAGTGGAGATACGCTGCGAATGGCGTATCAGATGTGCGATATGGGAGGTGCTCAGACATTTGTGTGCCTCCATGAACGACCACTACACACTTTCCATATGGTTGCTTTGGTAACAGGGAAAAGTTTTGCAACTTCTGACAAGCTCATACCTTTTGTGCGTAACTTGTGTATCTTTTCTATGTCACTCTCTGCTAGCTTCGACCCTCCATGTTTGCTGCCCTTTAGGGGGTTGCTCCAATTAAGCCCAGTTCTATAAGCATGTTTGCCGTTCTCAGACTTTGTTACCCACTCAAGGTTGTCAGCGTGGTTATTAAGTTTGTTGCCGTCTTTATGATTGACTTCAGTATTCGGTCTGTGATTCTTGCAATACTTATCAGCCACTAAACGATGGACATACCTATGCTGGTACGTTTTATCAATCCAAAGTTTTAGAGCTGGGTATCCCTTGCCAGCTAGAAAAGGTTTCAGCACTCGACCAGTGCTTATAACAATTACTCTTCCGTCTGCTGTTATCTCGTACTTGTTTGCTATTTTTTCTTCCATTCTTTCTCCTTTACATTTTTATCAACTAAGAAGGCGGCCAGTCACAGGGTCATGTGACTTCTTTCTTTTTACTCTGTTCCTATTAAATACAGGTGCGGGCTTCTCTGTCTGATACATTTGCCATACACCAGCTAAAGACATTACAAGGTCATCGTGAGCATTACGCTCGGCTTGTGCTCTCCACATGGTAGAAGTCTGCACTTCGATGAATGAAAACATTTCGGTAATTGTTGGTCTGTCGTAGATTTTGATTAGCTTCTGGTCAATCGCTTCTTTTATCATGCCTAGCATCAGCGGTCTTGTAGCGGAGTTGGTGTCCCAGCCCAGTTTTGGAGAATCCTTCTCGGTATATTTTGTACCCTGGTTTAATTTAGTCCTATATACGGTGTATTTTTGGTTTCTGTTAAGTGTAGCCATTCTATCCATCTCGAAGAATCCGCCATTGTTCCGCTCATAGGCTACTACAGGCTTAACCCCTGTTTGGTCGAAGATTTCCTCTAGTTTTTGGTGGATTAGTGGGGTCATTTCGGTGGCAATCACCTTAGAGTGATAAACAAGGGGGATATCTAGCCTAGATTTGCTTAAAAAGTGGGCAGCACAGAAGTCTCCACCCCCTGCGGCTGTATCTGCGAAGCAAAGTACGAACTCTCCCTTGTCAAACTCCCTATATTTCCTAAATCCTCTGATAGTCTTCTCTTCAACTGTTAGTTCCAGTAGTTCTGACAAGGCTATACGGTCAAAGAACAGGTTACCAGAGGCAATAAAGGCGGCTTCTGGGGTCATCGGGAACTCTTGGTCGAATAACTTACCCAGTTCGGCTTGTTTTCTAGCTATAAAGGCTTCGTCGTACTCCCAAGTAGGGTCATAAAACAGAGCTTTGTAGCCACGAGACCCCGCCATAGCTTCGTCCCAGAAGGTTTTAAAGCCGTTGTAGCCGTTTGCGGTGGTTTCTAGGGTTATTATGGCGTTATTAACTACGGCCTCTCCTACACCCGCTAAAAGCTGGTCTAGGTGGTCTGCTAAAGACACCTCAGTTAAGTGCAAAAATGTAATATCATCACCACGACCAAACCCTTGAGACTTTGCTGTACCAACACGCAAGGCGTTTGTGAAGGTTGTGCCGTCTTCGTTGATACCTTCCCACACCATCTCGTTTTTGGAGTTGTACTTTAGGGGTATCTCGGCTTTGTTCTTTCGCTCGTAGCTTTTAAGAAAGTGCTTGGCACGGTCAAGCTGTTTGCTTGAAGCCTCTCTATCGAATGACATTGATACACAGCGTTCGTTTTTGCCAAATAGGAATTTCACACAGGCTACTGCAAGT
>JACCEC011110177.1_pt1 | contig 24830 bp, 24 predicted proteins | sample 7450121 | NCBI WGS metagenome assembly JACCEC01 (sample SAMN15323455, study PRJNA562643) | freshwater metagenome | isolation source: river surface water | place: USA:Blue River Watershed | collected 2017-08-18 | reverse complement strand
GCCTTCGGGAATGGCCGCCACCGCCAGGCCCACCACGGCCATGAAAATCACTTGCACAGGCATCTGCGCCACCCAATGGCCATAGGCAAAACTCAGCGCACCCACGCCCAGAATGAAGAACGTGATCTGCCGTGCAAACTGGTCCAGTCGGCGCATCAACGGTGTGTGGAGCGTCTGCAAGCCGCCCACCAAGCGGCCTATTTGCCCGATCTCGGTGTGCACGCCTGTGGCAACCACCACGCCCGTGCCCTGCCCCATCGCCACCAGAGTCCCGGCATAGGCCATGCTGTGGCGGTCGCCCATGCTGGCGTTGTCCGCCACAGGCTCGGCGCTTTTGTCCACCGGCACCGACTCACCCGTGAGCGCAGCTTCGAAAACGCGCAATTGTTTGCAACGGACCAGACGCAAATCGGCGGGCACCTTGTCACCCGACTCGATCAACACCAAGTCCCCTGGGACCAGTTGATCGGCCATCACGGTCTGTCGCTCGCCCTGACGCAAAACCAGGGCCCGGCTGGCCAACAGCTTGTGCACCCCGTGCATGGCTTTCTCGGCTTGCCCTTCCTGCACAAAACCCATCAGGGCATTGATCAGCACCACCGCCCCAATGACCGCCGCATCCAGGTGGGACTGCAAGGAAAAGCTGGTGCCTGCCGCCACCAGCAGCACATAAATCAGGGGGTTGTGAAATTGCCGAAAAAATCGCTGCCAACCAGGCACGCCGGGCTTGGCGTTCAATTGGTTGAGGCCATAGCGCCTCAAGCGCTGCGCAACCGCATCCGAATCCAGACCGGCGCGAGGGTCAACGCCCTGCTCGCTGAGCACCTGCTGGGCGCTGAGGGCATGCCAAAGGGTCACAACACCCTGCACCCCGGATGGATCACAAGCGATACCCCAAAGGCGAAGCAGAGGATCCTGTCGACGGACTGGCCCATGGCGCGACCACCCCCTCCTGCAGCGCCAGCTGATCGCTCACATCGATCAACACCATGCGGTTTTCCACACCCCACTCGTCGGCTGTGGCATCGATGCGCACGCACATGGCATCGCGGTGCGCCGTGGCCGTCAACACCACCAGGCAGTAACGGCGGCATTGCCCGCCCAGCACCTCCTGGTGAAATTGTGCAAATGAAGCTTGCGATGCCGGCTCCAAAAAATCTGAAAACTGGTGGTGCTGGCACTGCGAGCGCGGGATGTCCAGCAAGATCGCACCCGCCAGATTGGTCTGCAACACACGGCCATGCACATCGAGCGTGACAAAACCGACCGGCGCAAAGTCATAGGCATCCACATACTTTTGCAAGTCAGAGGCCTGGGATTCCTGCTCCTCTTGCGGCATGCCGTAGGGCGTCAACACCACCGCCGCATCCACGGGCGCGGGCGATGCCACAGCGTGGGCATCCCCGTCATGTTGCCGCCCCTGTTGCGCCAGCTGCTGCAAGTACCGCTTGGACTCCACTTGGCTGCGCGCCTGGCATTCACACGCCATGCTGCTCAAGCCATCGGGGTCTTTCAGCGTGATCCGCCCCCGGTGGTTCTCGATCCATCCCGCAGCCTGAAAGCGACCCGCCGCCTGTGTGACCGATTCCCGACGCACACCCAACATCTGCGAAATGGTTTCGTGGGTCACACGCAATTCCCGCGTATTGGCCCCCTGGGCATTGCTCAGCAACCAGTGCCCCAAACGCTCCGACACGGCGTGGTGGCGGCTGCACACAATGCTTTGCGCCATCTGGGCCATTTGCCGCTGCACATACAACATGGCCAGCTGATGCAAACGTCCGGGTGAGCGCAGTTGACGCGAAAACGCATCGATGCCCATTCGCAGCGCCTGCCCGCCACACTGCACCTGCACCGTGTGCTGCATGGTCATCCCGCCCAGGACCCAGGGCACACCGACCAGGCCATCCCGGCCCACCAGGGCCAACTCGGCCGATTCGCCTTCGGACGTGTGAGAAACCCAAGACAGGCTGCAGTGGGTCGGGAAGTACACATGCTGCAAGGCCTTGCCTGGCTGAACAATGACTTGGCCGGACACCAGGGTGACGCGCTCCAGATGTGGTGACATCGCCGCCAGTTCATGCGGTGGCAAGCTGGCCAAAATCGCGTTCTCACCTGCATGCCATGGCGCTACGGTTTGACTTTTTTCGTGGGACCAGTCCAATGCCTGGCGCGCCTTGTGGGGGGTCTCGCAGGGCGGGTGCAAAAGTGCTTGTAATTCTGGCCCACTGACCAAACTGCCTGGGTGATGCGCAGCGGGGGTGATGGCGTTGGTGTTCCACATGTCTGACTCCATTCATCGCGGCCACTGCAACCATTGCAGCAAGTGCCATGGACCCATGCTCGGGCTTTCAAGCGGCGCAGTCGATTGATCGAAAGGTCTGTTTTTCGTACACCTGTTGACCTACACCCCAACATGCCCACCGGGCAGACCCACCGGGCAGGCCCAACAGGAACCCGCTTGGACCTGCACCCGCCCCAAACGTTCATCGGTACGGTGCCACACACACCGACGCTCAGGTGCTGGCGAGGTGTTCGCCACATCGCTGATCGAAACACCCAGCCGACAGACGATGCACGGGCTGGGTGATGGCCGACCACAGCAACAGGGCCACCGCACAGCCCCGCCATCCCCCACATGCCAACCTTCACGGAGCCCGACCATGAACCAGCCCATCGCCATGACATTTCAACGCACCCCGCGCCCATCCAACGCCTTCATGCCCCTGGATCCGGCGCGCACCCAGTTCAGCCACGGCCCGAACAGCCATCCGGCATCGCCAGCCCGCGTCGCTGTGCTGCACCATGGCCATGTGGACAACCACCACGCCTTGCGCGCGCAATTGCAAGACCGTGGTTACCCCTTTCAGACCCACAGCGACGGTGAACTGATCGCACACCTGATCGACGCCATTCACCCAGGCAACCCCCTGCAAGCCGTGCACCGCGCCCTGGCCTTGCTGCAAGGCCAGAGCACTTTCGCCGTGCAATTTCACGACCAGCCCCAACGCCTGATCACGGCCCAATCCGGCACTGCTCAAACACCCAGCCAAGTCATCGACCTGAGGGCCTGAGGTCTGCGCAGGGGTGTAAGGGCAGGAACACACCACCTCATGCCATGCAGGGCACGAATGCCCTGCATGAAACGGCTGTGCAGCCAGGGTTGGGTCGGGCAGAGGGCTGAGAGACCAAAGCCTGGCTCAAGTGTCTTTTCAGTAAGAACTGCACCCCAGGGATGACAAGCTGGGATCGATATGAACCACCGCCTGAGTCATGTACACCGCTGTGTTTTCAGGGGTGATGGCCGTGGTGCTGGCTTCGAGCTGAATCACCATGATCGTCGACACACTCACCTGGGGCAAGATCAAACCGACCGTTGGCTTATCGTCCCCCGCCAGCACCACAGCAGGCCCCTGCACGACGCGCCAACGGTAATTGAATCCCAGGTCCGTGGTGTCTATGCCTTGCGCTTGCAAGGAAAGCGCCGAGCCGGGTTTGCAGACGCTCGCCACGGGTTGAATCGACAGGCCCTTCAGAAAGCCCACAACCGGGGCTTGGGTGTTGATGCCGGGGTTGGGCTGCACTCGCAAAGTTCGTTTGTAAGTGACCCGCTGCCCTGCCTCGTTGAGACCTGACAGCACCAATTCGTAATCGGCATCGGTGCTCATCGTTTTGGCTTCAGCCGAGACCACCAAACTGCACCCCCAAGTGCTGCCACCAGAGCCTGCCGGTGAACTGCTGGTGCCTGCCGTTGGCGTCAGCATGTCACTTTTTTCTGCCACAGCACAATTTGCATTGGCCAAGGTCAGCACCGGGTTGTTGGCCGCCAAAGGCAACACGGACCAGGACATGGCAGTCAACCGGTACTTGACACTCTCCAAAGTGCCCGCCACCACCGTGGATTCTCCAGCCTTGAGCAGCACCAATGCGCCACTGTTGGCCGATAGGCCACCGCCACCCTCACCGCCGCAGCCGAGCAAGACGATCGCCGCAGACACTGCAACAGACACCGCCGATGTGGCACGCAAGGCGTGCGACCACTTGTTGAATGCAAACACTGGACTCATCGATTTCTCTCTTTCATGGGGAGGGGAAGGTGAAGGAATACAACACCTGCATGCTGAAAGATCAGCGCAAGCCTGTCTGTAACGCAGCTCACCATCGCGCAAAGCCAAGGCTCACTTGAACAAACTCGGCGGCGAAATGACACCGTAATTGGGGCCCACACCGCCTGACGGTATGGGCGGACAGGTGTTGCTCATCTGCACTTCAATGAATTTTTGGTTGCCCCCATCGGCCCCCAAAATTTTGAGACAAGCAAATCCGGTGATGGTGGCATTGGTGCCTGCGACCACCTGGTCCAGAACCGGCATCACGACCGTGTTGCAGGGGTATTCTTTGGCCTTGATGCATTGTTCTACCGCCTTGTACAGACTGGTTTTGGAGCCCGAGTCCATGAACACCGTGTCGCCAATGGACAGCATGGGCGGTGGCGGATCGAAAAGTTCTTGGTCATGCGCCAAAATTTGGTCAATGGTGTTGGCGCCTTTGCCTGAAAAGTTCAATGCGGTCCATTGGCCCGAATCGCAATTGTCATAGTGGTACAGCGATCCAATCTTGAACACATAGGGTTTGCCTGTCTTGGGGTCATTCACGGGTGCGGGGGGTTGGGCCGACATGTTCCAGAACTTTTGGTACATGCATTGCGACATGGCGACCGGAAAAGTCAAACTGGCTCTGCCCGGACTGGTGACCCCGGCCACAGCTGTGGCTTGCAAAGGCACGGTGGAGGTGCCCAAAATGCCCGCCAAAAAAGTGCGTACTGGACCGCTGTTTTGCCCCTCGGCTTTGCGCACGGTCACTTGCACGGCGGGCGCGTCGTTGACTGTCGGCGTCATGGGCAAACCTTGCAAGCTGGTGGCTGACCCCGTCAGATTCCAATAGCCGGTTTGCACGCGGCCCTCGGTCAGTTGAATTCCCGTTGCGCGGTTCAAAGCGATCGCAGCTTGTGCTTGGGCCTGTGCAAGGCTCCAGTCTGTGCTGCCGGTGGTGCTGTTGTACAGCACACGCGCTCCGGCCAGTGCGGCGGCATCGGCGTCGTTTTGCAATTCGTTGCGCACCACATGCAAATGGGCCATGTCCACGGCCAAAGCAGCGGCACCGATCAGAATGGGCAGGGTGAGGGCCACGAGCAGGGTGACAGCGCCTTTTTGCTTGGAGGCATGCTGGCGAATGGCCAGTACCTTGCGCAGCTTGGCACCCGATGTGGCGTGCAGGGATGGTTGTGTGTGCATGGCTTGGCCTTTCATTCGTACGCCATCACGGTGCGGGCGTTCATGACCCAGGGCTGCCCCAGGGTGCCCAAAAGGCGTCCCAGAGCCAAACCCTGAAAGGTGTAGCTGACCGAAACGATCAGGGTCGGGTTGGCACCCAAACTGCCTTGGCTGATGGCCACCACGGGCAGTGTTTTGGGTTGTCCGAAATCAACCACCGCGTTTTGCGTATAAGCCTGCACGACTTGGCGGATATCGCCCTCGCTCAGTGGGGTGGTGCGTGCCACGATGCCCGCACGTGCGCCTTCACGGCTGGCGTTGGTGATCACCGCTTTGTCGTACATCGCCAAGCTGCCTTCGATGGTGCCCAAGAGCAAGATCAAGAGTATCGGCAAGATCAACGCAAACTCAACGGCGGCCGCACCGCCTTGCGCTTGGCCGCATGCCCTTTGCCCCAAAGCACCTGGGGTGACTGCTGGTTTGAGGGCATGGGGGCAAGCCCGCAAAAACTTGATTCGCCGTGCGGCTGAAGGTGGCTTGTCGTGCAATGGGAATGGCATCGGCTGGCTCCTGAATCGGTCTTGAATGACCCGTTGCAAAAGCATCACCTTAAGCACAGCAACGCGTGGACTCGGTGCGCTGGCACACCACCCCCATGCTTTTTTGAAATTGTCATGTGTTGGTGCTTCAACGCACTGAATGCAGCGGGCCTTGTTCCTAAAGTGAAGCTTCGGTGCTGAGATCCCAGTGCCGCTGCAAAGCTTGTTGCTGGGCTGTTGGATGTTTTGTCAAAAACGATCAACCGTGAAAGCTCAAGCTTGAAGTCCACCTCAACTTTGTTCATTCAGGAGTTTTCACCATGTCTCAATTTATCAAATCTGTACAAGCGTTCTGGGCCGATGAAGAGGGCGCCACCGCCATCGAATACGGCCTGCTGGCATCGCTGATTGCAGTGGCAATCATCACGCCTTTGGGCTTGGTGCGGACGGAATTGGTCGCGATTTTCACCGCGATTGCTGGAGCGCTGTAAGTCAAAAAATCAGCACTGCCCATTCCATTTTGAAAGCCACCATGCCCTTGACGCTGTTTGACGCTGTCAGCCTGACCGCCCTCGCCACCCTGTTGGGGACGGCCATCTGGCACGACGCGTTGGCCCGGCGCATTCCCAATGCCTTGGTGCTGTGGGGCGCAGCGACCGCTTTGGGGCTGTCGTTGTCACCCCACGGCTTGGGCCTGGGCTCGGCTTTGGCCGGGGGCATGGTGGGCTTTCTCGGGTTTGGGGTGCTGTACCTGTTGCGCATGGTGGGCGCTGGCGATGTCAAGCTGGCCGCTGCCACGGGCTTGTTTGTCGGCCACCCCGACATGCTGTGGGTGAACCTGCTGATTTTGGCCGCTGGCGGTGTGTTGTCCCTCGTGTGGGCATTGAGCACGGGGCAGCTGGGCGCCGTGCTGCGCAACCTGCAGTCCGGCTTGCTGATGTGGTTTCTCAAACGCCAGCACGGTGCTGTGGGCCACACGGCGGCTTTTCCGGTCAGTCGCACCCGAATGCCTTATGCCGTGGCCATCGGCATGGGGACGGCACTGCATGTGTTCAACACCTGGCCTGTCCCCTGATTTCCAGACACTTCAAGGATCACTTTTCATGAGAAACATTCGTCCCCTGGGTGTGCTGACGCTGGCCCTGTTGCTGGGCTTGGCGGCTGCGGCCTTTGCAGCCAGCTGGTTGCAAAAGCAAGGCTCCGAAGCCACCATCCAAGTGCTGGTGGCCAAGCGAGATTTGCAAATGGGCACCCGTCTGCAACCCGACATGCTGGAAACCGTGCGCTGGCCCAAAGCAGCGCTGATCCAGGACCCCCTGACCTCCTTGGACCAAGCGCAAGACCGGGTCATCCACATGGCGGTTTGGCGCGGCGAGCCCTTGTTGATGAGCAAACTGGCCCCGATCGGGGAAAAAGGCGGCTTGTCCTCCGTGCTCACGCAAGGACAACGCGCGATCACCGTCAAAGTCAATGAAATTGTGGGTGTGGCCGGTTTTGCCTTGCCCGGCAACTATGTGGACGTGATGGTCAACACGCAAGATGCGCAGAACCAGCCGGTCTCGAAAATCGTGATCGAACGAATCCAAGTGTTGGCAGTGGCCCAGGATGTCTCAAGCAATGAGTACAAGCCCCGGGTGGTCAATGCCGTCACATTGCAAGTGACGCCCCAACAAGCCGAACAAATCGATCTGGCCCGCAGCGTCGGCACCCTGTCTTTGGTGCTGCGCAGCCAAAGTGACCAACACAGCGTGGCCACCACCGGGGCCAGAAAACCCGACTTTTTGCCCAGCGTGGCGCTGCCAACGCCCTCCCCACCTGCGCCCAAGACCGCATCACGCCCCAAAGCGCAGGCGCCGGCCCCCGTCCCAACGGCCCCACCGGCACCTGAGCCAGCTCGTTTTGAAATCATCCGCGGCCTGTCGCTGTCGCAGGAATGAGACCACGCCGAATGGATGCCAGCCTTGGGTGGATGTCCACGCTGAACAAGACCGATTTTTCAACCCTCCCCAGAGAGTGCCATGCCTGCTCAAAAAAAGACTCCCCATAGCCGCCGATGGATGCCATCTGCTTCGCCTCAGTGGCTTTGCCAGGCAGCGCTTGGCGCTGCCGTGCTCAGCACCCTCAGTGTGTGGCCAGCAGCAGGATGGTCGGCCCCGACGGCCGCGCAGCTGACCTCCCCCACGGTGGCCGCCAAGCCCAGCCCGCGCAGTGGCACCCACGTTTCAGGCCAGCCCGACATTCAAACACAAGGGCCCGTGCAGATCGCGCCGTCCTTGCGCCTGACAACGGGCAAATCGATGTTGCTGCAATTGCCGGAGAACGCCGCTCGCCTGTCGGTGGGCAACCCCGAGGTGGCCGATGTGGTGCTGATCAACCCGCGCGAGATTTACCTGCTGGGCAAAAAAACCGGCTTGACCAATTTGCTGGTCTGGACAGCCCAGGGCAGCACCACCTTGCGCGACATCGCTGTGGGGGCCGACACCGATGCCCTGCACGCCAAGCTGCAAGAGTACGTGCCCAGTGCAGAAAACCTGAGGGTGGACAGCATGGCCGACAGCTTGGTGCTGAGTGGCCGGGTCGCTGACGGCATGAAGGTGCAACGCCTGATGGCCTTGACCCAGGCCTTCCATGGCAGCGCCAAGATCATCAACCTGTTGCGCGTGCACGGCACACAGCAGGTGATGCTCGAAGTGAAAGTGGCCGAGGTCTCCAAAACCTTGCTCGATGAACTGGGGGTGGACGTCAACCTGACCCGCACCTTCGGCAACACCTCGGTCAACCTCTTGTCGCAATTGCTCAGTGCCGGATCGACCGCACTGACCGCCGGGCGCGCCAACGGGCTGAGCACCGTCACGCTGACTGCAGAGATGAAAAAGGGCTTGGTCAAGGTGCTGGCCGAGCCGACCATCACGGCCGTGAGCGGGCAAGAGGGTTCGTTTTTGGCGGGCGGCAAAATTTTCATTCCCATCCCACAAACCACTTTGGGAGGGGGCACCATCATCACGCTGCAAGAAAAAGAGTTTGGCGTGGGCCTGAAGTTTTTGCCCACGGTGTTGGAAGACGGCCTCATCAATTTGCAGGTGACCCCCGAGGTGTCCGAGCTGTCGCAGGTGGGCACGGTGGTCAAAGGCTTGGGCAACCAAAGCAGCTTGTTGCCGACCATCACCACCCGCAGGGCCTCCACCACCGTGCAACTGCGCGATGGCGAGAGTTTTGCCATTGGCGGTCTGGTCAAAAACAACGTGACCCAGACGATCAAGGCTTTTCCGGTCTTGGGTGAATTGCCTGTCCTGGGTGCACTGTTTCGCAGCACCGCGTTCCAGACCGACAAATCGGAGCTGATCTTTGTGGTCACGCCTCGCCTGGCCAAAGTCCTGCCACCGGACTTCGTCTTGCCCACCGACACCTATGTCCCGCCCAAACGCAGCGAGTATTTCTTGGAGGGCCGAGTCGAAGGCAAGCCACCCACGCCCGTTCCCGCTGCCCCAGTGGAAGAGACACCACCGATCACCGATTAACCCTGGAGCTGACCATGCCCAATGACTACCCCCTCTCCCGTGTCTGGCTCGTGGGCCTGTGCTGCGTTGCACTGTCCGCCTGCCAATCGCCCCCCACCGCAGTTGACCAGTACTTTGGCTTGTCGGTGCAACAAGCCCAGGTTCAGCAAACCCAAAATTTGCCCATGGCCAGTTGCGCACTCTGGCGCTCGCACCGTGAATGCATGGCCTCCATGCAGGGTGGCCACCCTCGCATGAGGGGTGAAGCCCATCCAGCCCCCAGAGACAGCGATGGCGAAAGCGCCCAGTCGGCCATTCAGCGCTACCAGGAAAGTTTTGCCTCTCCCACGAACGCAGCCGCCGGAACTTAGGTGGGCTCGGGTTCACTGATCAAACGCTGAAAGGCTGCTGATGGCCATCCACCTCATCACCTCCAGCGCCACCTTGCTGGCTCAGTGGCGCAGCATCATCACCCCATTGGGCTTGAATTGGGGCAGCGCCCCACTGCGATTGCCCGGGCAGCGCCTGGCCGCATCGCTGGCAGGGCTGGCGAACGCCCAAGCCCAAGACCTGGTGCTGCTGGAACACCCTGCCCAGACCTCTCTACAAGACCTGCAGGACTTGGACCACTGGCTGCGCACCCGCCCCCAATTGAATGTGTTGTTGCTGAGCGAAGACAACAGCCCCACATTGCTCGTGCAGGCCATGAAAGCCGGTGTGCGCGAAGTCTTGCCCCTGGCCACGGCGCCGCAGGACCTGGCCAAAAGCGTACAGCGCTGGACCGAGCGGCTTTCTGCGCGGCCTGACGACATGCCGCAAGACACGCCCCCAAAGAACTCCGAAAACTCGGCCAAGGTCTCTGCCCCACGCCAACCCGGTCGGCTGGTGGCCTTCATGGGCTGTAAAGGTGGCAATGGCACCAGCTTTCTGGCGGCCAACATGGCCCACATCATGGCCACGGAATTCGATCGCCAATGCGCCTTTGTCGACCTGGACCTGCAGTCGGGTGATGCGTCCTTTTACCTGGGCAGTGGCGCGAACAAAAACACACTCAGCGACCTGACGCGCCAAATCGACCGTCTGGATGCGCAGCTCTTGTCCAGTTGCCTGTACGCCGTCACGCCACGCCTGAACCTGCTGGCGGCCCCCCACACGCTGGACAAGGCCATGACCATCAGCGCCCAAGACATCGACAAGGTGCTCACTTTGGTGCGCAGCCAACATGACCATGTGGTGGTGGACCTGCCGCGCATCCTGAATGCGTTGTCGCTCAAGGTCCTGGATTTGGCGGATGTGGTCTACATCGTGATGCAAAACCAGACACCGGATGTGCGCGACGCCCAAAGACTGGTCAACACCTTGCTGTCGCTCGGCTTGAATGAGCACAAGCTGCGACTCTTGGTCAACCGCTACGAGCCGGACGGTTGGGTCAGCCTGCCCGAGCTCGAAAAAGCCGTGGGTCTGCCGGTGCACCAGACCATCCCCAGCAAGCCCCAATGGGTGGGCGAATCGCTGCACACCGGTCAACCGCTGTCGGCGGTGCACGACCACAACACCGTCATGCACGCCTTGCGAAAAACCAGCGCCGCTTTGCTGGACACCACCCCCGTCCAGCAACGCCATTGGTTGCAACGCTGGATGGGCCAAACCGCTTGAACCCACCCGATTGGCCAGCCTCACCGGAGTCCTCTGTGAACCCCACCTTGCGTTCCCAATTTGAAACGACTGTGCCCCTCAACGCCCTGGCGGATGCAGCGCAGTCGCCCCTGCACAACGGTCATGCCTTTTGGGGCGGTGAGCTGAACGTGTTCGGCAGCCAGCACCCAAACGGAAAAGGACTGGACGACGTCAAGGCGCAAATCCACCAAGAGATTTTGTCCTTGATGGACTGGCAGCGCATGGAAAGCATGGCCCCCGAGCGACTGCGCCAAGAGCTCAAGGTGCTGACCGAAGAGCTGATCCAGACCCACAAACTGGCGCTGAACGAAACGGATCGCAGGCAAATCATCCAGGGCATTCAGGATGAGATGTTGGGTCTGGGGCCGATCGAGCCTTTGTTGTCGGACCCCACGGTGTCCGACATTTTGGTCAACGGCCCTTACCAGGTCTATGCAGAGCGGCGCGGCAAAATCGTGCACACCGATGTGCAGTTTGACAACGAAGCCCACCTGCTGAGGGTGATCGATCGCATCGTCTCGCGCATCGGCAGGCGGGTGGACGAAATGAGCCCCATGGTCGATGCACGGCTGCCTGACGGTTCGCGCGTCAACGCGGTCATCCCGCCACTGGCCATTGACGGACCCCTGCTGTCGATCCGGCGCTTTGCGGTGGTGCCCTTCACGGTCCAGGATCTGATCGGTTTTGGGGCCATGACCGCCGGGATGGCGGAGCTGATTCAGGGCTTGGTCAAGGCGCGTTTGAACCTGCTGGTCTCGGGGGGCACCGGCAGCGGCAAAACCACTTTGCTGAACGTGATGTCGGCGAGCATCCCGGCAGACGAGCGCATCATCACCATCGAAGATGCGGCCGAGTTGCAACTGCAGCAACCCCATGTGGTGCGCATGGAGTCGCGCCCGCCCAACATCGAGGGCAAGGGTGAGATCTCGCAGCGCGATCTGTTGCGCAACAGCCTGCGCATGCGGCCCGACCGCATCATCATGGGCGAGGTGCGGGGTGGCGAAGTGCTGGACATGTTGCAAGCCATGAACACCGGGCACGATGGCTCCATGACCACCATCCACGCCAACTCGCCGCGGGATGCGCTGACCCGCCTCGAACACATGCTGGGCATGGCGGGCCTCAAGGCCGAGTCCCGCGCCATGCGACAACAGATCGGCTCGGCCCTGTCGGTGGTGATCCAGGTCTCACGCCTGTCCGACGGCCAACGCAAAGTCACCAGCCTGCAAGAAATCACGGGCATCGAAGGGGATGTGATCAGCATGCAGGAGATTTTCAAGTTTGACCAAACCGGTCTGTCGCCAGAAGGTCGCGTGCTGGGCGCCTTTGTGGCGACCGGCATTCGACCCAAATTTGCCCAGCGCCTGAGCACCCGCGGCATTGTGCTGAGCGACAAGTTGTTTGAGCCCACACAGGGTTGGAGCTGAACCATGAGCCAGGCCTACTGGATTTTTTGGACCTTGACCGCACTGTGCCTGGTCTTCACGGCTTGGGGGGCTTTGGGGCTGTGGCAACAGCACCTCGACCCACGCCGAAAAGCCTTGGCGAAAAGACTGAAAACCGCGACCACGGTGGGTTCATCGGGCCCATCCGAACCTGGCTTGAAGCTGCGTTCAAGACGGCGTTTGAGCCAATGGGCATGGCTGGAGCAGTGGCTGCAAAGTTGGCGCGCAGCGCAGGCCCTGGACCATTTTTTGCAGCAAACCGGCTTGAGTTTGACGGTGGCCCAAACCCTGGCCATGACCGCCCTGTTGTGGGTGCTGAGCATGGCGCTGGGGATCGGTCTGGGCTGGCCCATGGTTTTGTCATGGGCTGTCGCGGGCTTGGCACTGCTGGTGTTGGCCGCATTTTTGCAACACCGCCGCAGCCAGCGCATGGTGCAGATGGGCCAAGCCCTGCCCGACGCACTCGACCTGATTGCACGTTCCATGCAAGCAGGCCACGCGTTCACCAGCGCCTTGCAGGTGGCCGCCAAAGACTGCGCGCCCCCCTTGTCCCAGGAGCTGCGGGCCGTGTTTGAAGAGATCAACTTCGGCGTCAGCACCACCCAAGCGCTGCAAGCCCTGTCACACCGGGTGGCGAGCGAGGATGTGCAGTATTTTGTGGTGGCTGTGGTCATCCAAAGCGAAACCGGCGGCAACCTGGCCGAGGTGCTCAAGAACACGGCGCAGCTGATCCGCGAGCGCCAAAAAATAGCGGGTGTGGTGCGGGTGTTGTCAGCCGAGGGCCGCATATCGGCGGTGATTTTGTCGCTCTTGCCTTTTGCCCTGGCCGCAGCCATGAGTTTGCTCAACCCCGCCTTCATCTCCAAGCTCTGGACCGACCCCTTGGGCTTGCAGCTGGTGTATTTTTCATTGGTCTTGATGGGCATCGGCATCCTGTGGATGTGGAAGATGATCCAGATCCGCGTTTGACCTTCACAAAGCATCCCACATGACGACTGCCACCTTGATTTTTTCTGCATTGGTGTTCGCCCTGGTGGTGACCATCAGCTTGGCCGTGCTGGTGCGCTGGCTGCCTGACCCCGGCGGGCAACGCCTGGCGCAGCTGACCCAACCGACGCGGGCGAACGCTGGCGTCACGCCAACCCGAGCCTGGCAACAAGCCCAAAGCCGCTTGTTGTCTGCCCTGCTGTGGCTCAGTCCCTGGACGGCAGGCCTGTCGGGCGGAGACAGCGAGCAGCCCACCGCCTTGCGCCTGCGCTTGGTGCAAGCGGGATGGCGTGCCCCATCGGCTCTGCCCATCTTTTACAGCAGCAAAACCCTGCTCACGGTGATGCTGCCGGCACTGACCTGGGCGCTGCTCGAGGTCAACCAGTGGTTGCCCGCCGGGATGACGCGCCTGGCCCTGGTCACGGCAGCGGCAGCGCTGGGCTATTACTCGCCAGATGCGCTGCTGAACATGCGCATTCAGCGCCGCCAACTGGCGCTGTCGCATGCGTTTCCCGATGCCTTGGACCTTTTGCGTCTGTGCGTGCAAGCCGGGCTTGGCCTGGATGCCGCCATTGAGCGGGTCGGCCGCGAAATGCGCCATGCTCGCCCCTTGTTGTCCGAAGAATTTGCCCTGACCGGCTTGGCCCTGCGAGCGGGGGCTTCGCGGGCCGATGCGCTGCGCCATCTGTCGCAACGCATCGGACTCAAAGAGATCGACGCCTTGGTGGTCATGCTGATCCAGGCCGACCGATTTGGCACCAGCGTGTCCGAATCGCTGGCCGTTTACGCCGAGGCCCTGCGCATCCAGCGGCGCCTGAAGGCCGAAGAGGCCGCCGCCAAACTCCCGGTCAAACTGCTGATTCCCCTGATTTTTTGCGTCTTTCCGTCCTTGCTGACGGTGCTGTTGGGACCGGTGGCAGTCACCTTGGCTCGGGAGTTTGTCAAAGTGGTTTGAGCGGCACCCGAGCAGCTGGCGATAAGCGCCCGTTAACATGGCAGCATTAAGCTGGCCACATTTGACACGCTGCTCCCCATGAACGACCAACCCACTGTTTCGCCCAAACGCCAGGGCCTGTCCCGCGTCTGGCACGCATTTGTTTACTCTGTCGAAGGCTTGAAGGCGGGCTGGCACGAACCGGCTTTTCGGCAAGAGGCGATTTTGGCCGTGCTGATACTGCCTGCGGCCTGGTGGTTGGGCCAAAGCTGGGCCGAAACGGTGATCTTGGTCGGTGTGGTGCTGGCTGTGCTGGTGGTGGAGTTGCTCAACACCGCCGTCGAGGCGGCCATTGACCGGGTCGGTCCGCAATGGCATGCCCAGTCCAAACGCGCCAAGGACACGGCCAGCGCCGCTGTCTTGCTCAGCCTGCTCTTGTGTGGTGGCGTTTGGCTGAGTGCCTTGTGGCGTTGGTGGGCACACTGATGGCCTCTGCCTGAGGCGAGCCAGTCGCACAGGCCGAAAAGACATCGCGTTCAGGCTGCTGCCAGCGGGTCTTGACCCCGGCCAAGCTCAGCACCGAATGGAAATAATGATCATGGGTGATCGGATCGGTCGCCTTGTTTTGCCAACACTTGGCGTCCCAACCCAGCTGAGCCTGCATGGGCTTTGACAACCACAGCGCCATGGGCACGTGGGTCTGCTCAGGCGGGGCCATCATGTAGGGCATGCCATGCAGGTACAAGCCTTTTTCGCCCAAAGACTCGCCGTGGTCAGACACATACAACAGCGCGGTTGGACGTTTTTGGGTTTTGAGCCAACGCACGGTTTGCGCCAAAAAATGGTCGGTGTAGCGCACCGCATTGTCGTAAGCGTTGACGATGTCCTGCGCAGGACAGTCTTGCAGCACCTGGCTGCGACATTCAGGCTGATACGGCTTCATGTTGTCCGGTGTGCGTTTGAAGTAGGCCGGACCGTGGTTGCCCATTTGGTGCAGCACGACCACGGTGCCTGCCGCAGGCGGGCCAGACAAATTGCCGCGCTCCAACTCGGCCAGGCGCTCGGGCAAGACGTGCAGCATGATCTCGTCGAAACACTCGCCTTGGGGGCACAAGACCGGGTCCTTCAGTTCGCGGGTGTTGGCATGGGCCACCCGGTCGCACACCCCTTTGCAACCCGACTGGTTGTCCAGCCACAGCACCCGCATGCCAGCGCGTTGCAACACATCCAGCAAGTTTTCAAAAGGCTGCTTGCTTTGCCCGTACGCTTCACGCCCCAGATGAGAAAACATGCAAGGCACCGACACCTGGGTGTTCGTGCCACAAGAGCGCACTTGGGAAAAATAGGACAACTCACCTGCATCTTGCAACTGCCGCAGTTGCGGCGTGGTGTCGCGCGCATAGCCTGCCAAGCCGAAATTCGCAGCCCGTACCGTTTCTCCCACCACCAACACGATCAAGGGTGCAGCGCTCGCTGCACTGGCGGTGCGCACCACCAGCGCATCTTCGCCAATGGGCTGCAAAGGCTGGCCCGTCTGAGCGGCCTGCCCTGCCACGATGCGCGTGCCGGCATAGACCGTGTTGAAAGGGTTGACCATGTAGCGCAAGGATTTGTGGTTGCGCATGGTCGAGGCCAAATCCTGGAATGAAGCCCAGATGACGACCCACATCAGCACCAAAGCCAAGGCTGCAAAACCCAGCTGTCGCAGCATCAGTGGCAGTGCAGGCCACTTTTGGACAGGCTGTCGCCACCACCACACCCCCGGCAGCACCACGCCCCAAACCAGGACGATCAACATGGACCAGGACAGCAAATCACGCACCTCGCGCAGATCGGTCTGGAGGGTGTTGACCATCATGCTGGGGTCCATGACAACGCCATAGGTGACCATGAAGTAGCTGTTGGCCGCAGCCACCATCAGCAAGACCACGCCCATCGGCTTGCGCCAGCGTGGCCAGACCAGAACACTCACCAGCACGGCCATGGCCATCAGCACAATCACACCGAAAGCCGCCAAACCCAGCATGCTGCGCAGGTCATGGTGATCGTTCAAGGCCCACAGGGCTCGCCACAAAGGCACATTACCCAGGGTTGTGAGCCACAGGGCCAAGACCATGACCAGTGTCAAAGGGTGCCAGACCCGGTCCCCTTTGGGCGCCGCCACAGGCGCATCGGCAAGAACAGAAGCAGAAAAAAGGCTCATGGGCAACACAAAGTGACACAACAGCCACCATTGTGAAAACCCAAACTTATCGCAACATTAAGCCGCTCTGGAGAGCGAACAAGAAGTCTGCCAAATCAACACAAAGCGCTTGCCAAATGGCCCAGCACCGGGCTCGCGCAGCAGTTGTGCACCCTGGCTTTGTGCGATGCGCTCGACCAAAGTCAAACCAATGCCCAGCCCTGCTGCTTGGCCTTTGAACAAGCCCGGTGCAGTGTCCGGTCCACACGTTGCCTCGCTGACCCGTTCGCTGCCATCGTCGCTGACCGACAAGCGCAAAGTGCCTGCGCTGTCTTGGGCCACACGCACCTCCACAAAGGTACCGGCTGGGTTGTGGCGCAAAGCGTTGTCCACCAAATTGCGCAAAGCCAGGGCCAGCAAGGTCGCTTGACCTTTCACCAGCAAGGCTTGCTTGGGGACCTCCAGCGCAATGTCTTGTCCCAACTCGTGGGCCAAAGCGGCATGCTCAGACACCACACTGTGGGCCAGGGCGCACAGATCGACAGGGTCCTTCAGTTCGCCCTGGAGGCTTTGCGCGCGCGCCAAATCCAAAAGCTGCGACAAAATGCGAGCCGCTTGCCGGGCCCCCTGCTCGACCGCCTTGAGCGCTTGGGTTTTGTCGGACGCCAAGGGACTGTCGCTGGCCAATCGGGCTTGCAAGACCAGTGCCGTCAGGGGGGTACGCAACTCGTGGGCCACATCGGCCGCAAAACGCCGCTCCCTCTCAAGTTGCGCTTGCAGGCGCTGCACCAAATGGTTGATCGACTGCACGGTCACGCCCAACTCTTGATAAGGCTGCTGAGGCACCAGCATTTGTCCCGCATCGATGTCCAGCGTTGAAATCTGGCCCGACAAGCGCTTGAGGGGCAACAAGCCACGCCGTATGGCCGAAGCCAACATCCAAGCAGCCAATGGCAAAAAAAACAGCGCTGGCAAAACGATGTGTTCGGCAATGTCATCGGCCAGCGCCTCGCGCCTTGCCGGATCCAGAAACACCACGACGCGGCGCAAATTGCCCGGATCGGCCCCGGAGGCTTGAGGGCCACCTCGGGGCGATTGAGCCACGTACACCCGCCATTCCTGGGTGCTGCCTTGCATGGTCAAGCGCAGCGTTTGGTGGCCCAGTGGCAGTTGCTGGGGCAGCTGGGCATGCACGCCATGCGAGTCCCAGACCAAACGGTCATCCACCCACAACAGCACATGAAACACGGGGCTGTAAGCCATGGAGGGGTGTTCATTCAGGGCCTGTGGCAAGGACTCGGGCCCTGTCTGTTGACGCAGCCCTGCATCAACACCTGCTGCATCAGGAGCACTTGGCCAAGGCTGATTCAAGAGCAACTGCGCCGCAGAGACCAGCAAACCATCACCGATTTCATCGGCCTCGTGGTAACCGGTGGAAAAAGACAAACCCGCCAACAACATCCACAGCGCCAGCACCGCCCCAAAAGCCCAAGCCCACAGGTAACGCCAGAACGACCGGGCTGTCACCGGACCTGCCTCACGCCCAACCCCCACAGGCTGTTCCATCAGTGGCCCCCCTGGCTGTCCTGGGCAGGCACAAAGTAGCCCACGCCGCGCACCGTCTTGACCAGTCCCTCACCCAGTTTGCGGCGCAGATGGTGCATGTGCACTTCAAGCGCGTTGCTGTCCAGCACCTCGTCAAAGCCATACATGGCTTGCTCCAAGCGCTGGCGTGTGAGCACTTGGCCACTGCCGCGCAAGAGCGCCAGCAACAAAGCGAATTCCTTGGCCCTCAACACCACCGGTTCGCCGTTGCGCAAAACACTATGGGCGGCCGGATCGACCAGCAAATCGCCATGGCGCAACAGGGGTGAAGCGCGCCCTTCGCTGCGGCGCAAAGCCACACGCATGCGGGCCAACAACTCCTCGGGCTCGAACGGTTTGACCATGTAATCGTCGGCCCCTTCATCCAGGCCCGCCACCCGGTCAGGCAGGGCATCTCGGGCACTCATGATCAGCACCGGCATGGCATGGCCCTCGCGTCGGACCTGCCGCAGCCAGTCCAGACCCTCGCCGTCGGGCAGTCCCAAATCCAGCAAGACCAGGTCAAATGGCTCGACCCGCAGCGCCGCTGAAGCCAGGCTGAGTGTGGGCGTGACGTCCGCCGCATAACCGTTGCATTTGAGGGTGGCGGCCAAGGCGGTCGCAATACCTGCATCGTCTTCCACAATCAGTACCCGCATAGTTCTTTTCCCATCTGTGCCCATGGCGCTCGGTTCTGACGGGATTGTGGCAGGTGTGGTGTGCATGCCGGGCAGTGTGGCCTGGCCAAATTAAGGCAGACTTAATCCAGCGGCATTCCAATCAAAGCATGCGCTTTTCAGTCTTTGGCGAATACACCGCTGCCATCCCTCCCCCACACATTCCCGCCCCTGAACGCCCGCTTCGCTCCAAGCTGTCCAAGCTGTGGCCATGGGCCGTCTTGTTGTGCCTGACCTTGAGTTGGGATGCCTCCGGGGCGGACTTGCGGGTGATGGGCTGGTTGGGCGACACGCAGGGCTTTGCCTTGCGCGACCATGGGTGGCTCGCATCGGTGATGCACGATGGAGGCAAACGCGTGGCGATGCTGATGTATGCCTGCGTTTTGACCATGCTGTTTTGGCCCGTGGGCATTTGGCGACGGGTCGCACAGATCCAAAGGCTTGAAGTCGTCGTGGGCATCACGGTGAGCTTGTTGGCGGTCTCTGCCCTCAAGCGGTGGAGCCTGACCAGCTGCCCTTGGGAGCTGCAGGCTTTTGGCGGCGTGGCCAGCTATGTGTCGCACTGGACATGGGGCGTGAGCGATGGCGGTTCCGGCCATTGTTTTCCGGGTGGCCATGCCTCCAGCGCTTTTGCGTTTTTAGCCCTCAGTCTGCCGTGGCTGACATCCCTTGATCCCGGTGATCGGGGTCGGGGCCAAAAACTGTTGGCAGCCGTGGTCCTTGCAGGCCTGGCCTTGGGGGCTGCACAGACACTGCGCGGCGCACATTACCCCAGCCACACCGCCTGGACAGCCTGGATCTGCGCCACCGTGGCATGGGCCAACCACTGGGTTTTTGCCTGGTGGGCAAAGTCAAACACGAGACTGGCATCCTGAGGCCCCACGGCTAAAGTCAGGCACTTCGCAACTGCCAGGAACAGGCATGACAACAATCGGCATGATCGGCATCGGCATGATGGGCCATGGCATCGCCAGCAATTTGCTCAAGCACGGTCAAAACCTGACGGTGCTGGAGCACCCCGGCAACCAGCCTTTGGACGCCCTGATCGCCGCAGGCGCGCGCACCTGCAGCACGCCGCAGGCCTTGGCGGCGCAATCGGATGTGATCATCCTGTGCGTGACCGGCACACCCCAGGTCGAGGCGGTGCTGTTGGGCGAGGACGGCGTTTTGAAGGGCATGCGGGCCGGGACCATCGTGATTGACTGCTCCACGGCCGTGCCCGCCTCCACCGAAAAAGTCGCGGCGATGGTCATGGCCCAAGGCGGTCAATTTCTCGATTCGCCCATGACGCGCACCCCCAAAGAAGCCGCCGAGGGCCGACTGAACCTGCTGGTGGGCGGCGACGCGGCCTTGTTTGAACGGTGCAAACCCATCCTGGCCTGCTTTGCCGAAAACATCGTGCACACCGGCCCGATTGGCTCGGGCCACCGCATGAAGCTCTTGCACAACTATGTCTCGCTGGGCACCGTCACCCTGCTGGCCGAAGCGGCTGCGTGCGCCCAGCGTGCCGGGGTGGACGCCCACACCTTGGTGGACGTGCTGTCCAAGGGCGGCGGTTGGGGTGCGGCGCTGGACCGTATGAAACCCATGCTGACGGCGGGTGACACCTCGGGCCTGCGGTTTTCCATGAGCAACGCGCTCAAAGACCTGAGCTATTACCACCAGATGGCCAGCGACACCCAGGCCGAGCGCACGGTGGCCGAGGCCATCCGAAACACGCTTCAGACGGCTTGCGAAGAAGGCGACCCGCACGCGTTGGTGCCTGAGCTGGTCACGCTGCTGGCCCAGCGGCCAGGCGCCTGATGCGTCAGCTGCGTTGACGGCGCTTTAGCCGCCTGCCTTGGAGGCTTTGGATTTTTGGCGCTTGGCCACCTCGGCTTGCATGGCCTGCAAGGTTTTGGCATCCGGGGTTTTCCAGTTGCCGCCAGACTGGTTGACCATGTGGTTCAAGGCTTCGGCGAAGGCTTCCAGCGTCAAGTCGGCTTGACCGCCTTTGGCAGGCATGCCTCTGACCCCCACATAGCCGTGTGCGGTGAGGGTGACCTGGCCCTCACGAATCAGCGGGGCCCATTGGGCTTTGTTGCCCAATTGCGGCGCCTTAGGGAAAGCCTGCCCGTGGCAACTGGCACAAACGGCTTTGTAAGTGCCCTCGCCCGAGGCCCAGGCGGGCACGGTGGCCCAAGTGATGCCAGCCAACAAACAAATTGCCAATGGATTCATGGATTCATCCTTTCATTCACACGCATCAGTTCAAAGGCACCGTCAGCTGCGCAATGACCCCTGCCGTATCGGGGCGCACGCCCCGCCACCAGGCAAAGGCCTCGGCGGCTTGTTCGGCAAGCATGCCCACGCCATCGGCCAGGTGGGTCACGCCGGCTTGCTGGGCCAGCTTTAAAAATGGTGTGAGGCCTTTGCCGTACGTCAAATCATAGGCCAGGCAGCCGGGGGCAAACACGCTGGCGGCCAGCGGCGGCAGCTCCGCCGTGAGGCTGGACGAGGTGGCGTTGAACACCACATCGAAATGGCCTTGCACCGATTCATAAGCCAAACCCGTCACCGGCACCTGGCCGCTTTGGTGCTGGTGCGCCAATGCCGCCAGCGCTTGCGCCTTGGCCACGGTGCGGTTGACGATCACGAGTTCGGCAGGTTGCTCGGCCAGGAGCGGCAGCAAAGCCCCGCGTGTGGCGCCACCCGCACCCAAAATCAGCACCCGCCGCCCTTGCAGCGGACAGCCCAGGTTGTGCACCACATCGCGCACCAGGCCCACGCCGTCAAAGTTCTCGGCAAAAACCCGGTCGCCTTCGAACTTCATTGCATTCACTGCACCAGCCATCTGCGCGCTGGGCGCCAGGTCGGTGGCATAGGCAAAAGCGTCCAGCTTGAAGGGCGCGGTCACATTCATGCCGCGCCCGCCCGAGGCCCGAAACGCGTCCACCGTGGCTGCAAAGCCGCCCAAAGGGCCCAGCAACTTGCTGTAATCCATGTCTTGCCCCGTGACCTGCGCAAAAGCGCTGTGGATCAAGGGTGATTTGCTTTGCACAATGGGGTTGCCGATCACGGCGTAGCGGTCTGTCATGCGAGAAGGTCCTGGCCAATCAGGCCCTCATCTTATCGCCCTGGCTGAGGCAGAATGATCGCGCGCATGTCCACCTCTTCCACATCACACCTTCCAAACAACACGCCTGCCACATCCTGGCCAGTGGCTTTGATTGTGTTGGCGCAGTGCTTGGGCACCACCTTGTGGTTCAGCCCCAGCGGGGTGTCTGACAGCCTGATCGCCCACCTGCAACTCAGTGCAACCGGATTTGGCTGGTTGCTGGCCGCCACGCAACTGGGCTTCATTGCGGGCACGCTGGGTTTTGCACTCAGCGGTGTGGCCGATCGGTTTGCCGCCACCCGGGTGTTTGTGGTGTCCAGCCTGCTGGGGGCCTTGGCCAATGCCGCGGTGGTCTGGGGCACAGCGGACATGGGCGCCATCTGGGCTTTGCGATTTGTGGTGGGCGTTTGCATGGCGGGCGTTTACCCGCTGGGCATGAAGATGATCGTGCAGCGCGTGGGCAGCAAACCGGCAGCGGCTTTGGGTTGGTTGGTCGGGATGCTGACTTTGGGCACGGCCATGCCGCATGCCTTGCGCGCCTGGGGGCAAAGCTGGCCGTGGCAAGAGGTGCTGCTGGCCTCATCCTGGCTGGCGGTGTTGGGGGCTGTGGTGGTGGGCTGCTTGGGCGAGCCAAGCCGGGCACAGGCCATGCCCAGCCAGGCAGCGCCGGTACCCGCCGGCTTGAAGCTGAACACGCATGCGCTGCGCGCCATTTTGGCGGTTCGGGGGTTTCGGGCTTCGGCGCTGGGCTACTTTGGCCACATGTGGGAGCTCTACGCTTTTTGGAGCGTGTTGCCCTGGCTGAGCCTGCCGATTGCACGCGCCTTGACCGACACACCCGAGGGCTTGGCTGGCACAGTCGCCTGGGTCAGCTTTGCGGTCATCGGCATCGGCTTTTTCGGTTGTGTGCTGGGCGGCATCTGGAGCCGCCGGGTGGGCAGCGCCCGTGTGGCGGCCAGCGCTTTGGCGGCCTCGGGCCTGATGTGCCTGCTCTACCCTTTGATTCCCGAACGCTGGCCACTGGTGCAGCTGGGGGCTTTGCTGTTTTGGGGCGTCTGCGTGGTGGCCGATTCGCCCCAGTTTTCGGCCATGTCTTCGCAGCATGCACCCCCCCAGTGGCTGGGCAGTGCGCTGGTGCTGCAAAACGGCGTGGGCTTTTTGATCACCGTCCTCAGCATATTGCTGCTGGGCTGGGCGCTGGAAACTTGGGGCAGCTGGGCCCTGTGGCTGTTGGCCCCGGGCCCTGCGCTGGGTCTGTGGGCGCTGTGGCCCTGGGTCAAGACGCCCAAAACTGCAGCGTGAGCCGCTCAGTGCCGTCCCACCAAACGAAACACCACCATCCCCAACACGAGGACACCTGCAGCTGCGGCGCTGAAAGCAGAGGCCAGCGCGCCCCTGTCCACGCTTTGCGCCATCAACAAAACGCCGATGGATTGGCCAAAAAACAGTGAACTGGCAAACAGGGTCACGGCCGTACCGCGTGCTGCCGGTGCCATCTGGGTGGCTTGCACTTGCAAGGTGTTGTGCAGCATGTAAAAACCCAAACCCGCCAGCAGGCAAGCCAGCATGCCCATCCAGGAGGCGATGCCCCAGGCCAACACAAGAAAGCCCATAGCCACCAAGCCCGCGCCGGTTTTGGCCAGGCCCCGTTCACCCAAACTGGCCAACCATTGGCGTGCCATCTGGCTGTAAAGCAAGCCCCCCACGCCATAGAGCATCATCACCGAACCCGCAGCCACGACACTCAGGCCATAGTGTTCGTGCAAATGGGTGGGCATGAAGGCCATGGGGCCAAACACCAAAGCGCCTTCGATCGCAGTGACGGCCAAGACCCAGCGCACACGGGGCATGGCCAACAGGCGTGCTGTGGTGTGGAATGACGTCAAGAAGCCGGTTGTGTCCGCCGCCCTCGATAGACCTTGGCCGCGCAACTGGCGCAGCAGCAAAACAGCGGCCACGGCGAAAAGGCCCGACAGCACCGCAAAAGCGCCTCGCCAACCGAGCGTGTCGGCAGTGAAACCGCCAAACCACAAGCCACTCATCATGCCCAGCACGGTGGCACTCATGATTTTGGCCAGGGTTTCCTGACGGCGCGCATAAGGCACCTGGTCACCCACCCAGGCCATGGCCAGGGGAATCACGCCTGCCGCTGCGGCCCCCATGCACCCACGCAGAATGACCAGCATTTGAAAATGGATGGACAAAGCCGTGATGGCGCTGAACACGGCGCAAGCCAGAACGGCCAGCGACACCACACGCAGCTTGCCCACTCGGTCGCCCAAAGGGCCATACAAAAATTGCGCAATGCCGTACACCACGGCATAAGCCGAGACCACCGCCGAGGCTTCTCCGGTGCTGACCTGGAACTCCTCACCGAGCACCACCAGCATGGGGTCGCAAATGCGCATCGACGCCATGCTGGCAAAACCCGCCAGCCCCAGCAGTTGCAGGTGTCTGCGTTCTTGGGATGGCGTCAACAGGGCCATGCTCAGGCCAGTTGCTGCTCCAGATCGTGCAAGACCTGGTAGCAAGGCAAGACCTGCGCAATGCTGGAATTGGGCTCACGGCCTTCGCGAATGGCCGCAAAGAATTCACGATCCTGCAGCTCAATGCCGTTCATCGACACCGCCACTTGCGACACGTCGATCTTTTCTTCCTTGCCCGTGAACAAGTCGTCGTAGCGGGCCAGGTAGGTGCCGGTGTCGCCGATGTAGCGGAAGTACGTGCCCAGCGGGCCATCGTTGTTGAAACTCAGGCTGAGTGTGCAAATCGCCCCGTTGGCAGCCTGCAGCTGGATGCTCATGTCCATGGCGATGCCCAAAGCGGGGTGAATCGGGCCTTGCACCGCATTGGCTTTGACGATGGGGCTGCCGCACTGGTAAGCAAACAGGTCCACCGTGTGGGCCGCGTGGTGCCAAAGCAGGTGGTCGGTCCAGCT
>JACCEC011408876.1_pt1 | contig 24836 bp, 28 predicted proteins | sample 7450121 | NCBI WGS metagenome assembly JACCEC01 (sample SAMN15323455, study PRJNA562643) | freshwater metagenome | isolation source: river surface water | place: USA:Blue River Watershed | collected 2017-08-18 | reverse complement strand
TTATTTTCTTCTTTATAATGAAAGGTTCTTTCCAAACAGAATGTTTAATTTTCTTTAAATATATTTCATTCTTTAAATAATTGAATTTAAAAAAGAGACCGAAGGGAGCTTTTCCTTTTTTTTTGTAAAGATACGGACTAATAAGCTCTTTGTTGGAAAAAATACAATATTAAAGGAAAGCCATATTTCGTAGATACATTTATCTCGAAGAAACAATTTAAATTATCTTTTTATGTTAATCATAAAAGGATAGGGAAAGGAGATGCACGAAGTGGGGTTCGAACCCACGCGGTGTTAACCACAAGAACTTAAGTCTTGCGCCTTAGACCAACTCGGCCATTCGTGCTTCTACTTACTTATACTTTATTTTTCTTTAAATTCAAACTTATCTTCTAATTTTAGATAAAAAATGAACTTAAAGAAATATTTAATAAATTTATTTTTTTTTAAAATCATTCTTTATTAAATATAGAATGAATTTAAACATAAAGATATTTGTAGTATCATGTATTATTTTACTTATTATTGATATATCATATTTATATTTAAATCAGGAATGGTATAAAAATGAATCAGAAAAAATGCAAGGTAAAGAATTAAAATTAAAATGGTCAGGTGTTTTTATGCGATATTTATCACAAATTATAGGATTAAATATATTTGTGCTACAATTAAAAGGTGGATTATTGAGTTCATTATTATATGGATTAATTATATATGGAAATTATATAGGCACTAATTATGCTACTATTGAAATATTTGATGAAAAATTAGCTTTATTTGATTTATTAAAAGGTGGTTTTGTGATGGTACTCACTACATATCTCACTTATCTTTTATTAAATATACCAATTCATATATAAAGAAATAATTTCTTTATATTCATTTTTTATTTAAAATTAGATGAAAAAGGGCAATATAAAGAAAAATGAATATAAATATATGTAAAGGACGTGTAGCACAGTCGGTTAGAGCGTTGGTCTTATACGCCAAAGGTCGTGGGTTCGAGCCCCACCATGTCCATCCTATTTTTTTATGATTACCATAAAAAAATATATGATAAAGAAGAAGATTATTTATTGATGAGAATAGATTGATATTTTTGAATGGCCTCATGAAAATTGACTTGCATACCAAAACAGAATGCTTGTCTTCTCTTTAGAACTATCTTCTCCACTGCATCTTCCATACTTATTTTTTCAATTGTCATTAATAGCATAGCTACGAATCCTGCACTTCTTTGAGCACCTGCTAGGCAATGAATGAATATATTTTTTCCTTCATTATATTCTTTGATGATAATTGGTATCATTTTTCGTGAATATTCATAAAAACGTTCTATCTCCACATCTTTCATATTATCATCAACAGGTAAACGATAATATTTAGGTAAATTATCACCAATCCATCTTTGTACATCTTGAGGAGCATTCTCAATGGGTTCAATAAATAAAGGTTCAAAATGATTCGGTAGATCTTTTGTACAATTTAATATCACAGAGATCTTCTTCCCCCTAATAAATGAACTATCTTTAGAACCATCACTTCCACCTAAATAAATTCTTGGTATTATCTCTTGATAATCTTCCATCTTTCTTTCTCTTCTTATTTGTTTTTTTATATTATAACTTGGTATAATATAAATTATATTAAAAAAATATTTATTTGATTTAAGCGGTGGATTCAGGGTCTTGTGATTCTGAATTTTTCTCTTGCTCTTTCTTGCGTTGTACCCAAGGGTCATCTTCAGAACTTAATCCCTTCATCGCCTCCGTTAATGTCTTCTCCTGTTCTTGCATCTCATTGGTGGTATTTTGATGAACAGTCTCATAAAACTTCTTGTCACCCTCATCCACAATCCTACGAAGCTCCTCCACATTTTTAATATCTTCCTCTGTATTATCCTTCACATTCATCTCTGTCTCCTCACGTAACTTCTGCTTTCTCTCTTCTAACTCCTTACGAGCCTTCTTCATTTGCTCCTGTTTAACTTTCTGGTATAACTCATCCTTACCTTGTTGATTCTCAAAATAATTCTTAGCAAGAGTGTTCAATTCATTCTCTTGATGCTCCTGTTCTTTAATCGCATCAGGATTGGGGTCCCAAGGACACCAATATCCAACTGGGCACACAAATACATGGAAGTTCTTGTCATTCTGATGAAGCTTCTTCGCACGAGCACGAGCCTCCTGTTCAGTGGAGTAAACACCACGGACCTTTAAACCCTGAATAGAAGTCTGGAAATTTTGCATCTTGTGAAACTCATCCTCTAACGCCTGTTCACGAGTATACTTCCAATCCTCAAACATCTCATTCACCTTACTGTATTCAAACATTGATTTGTCACCACCCATCATTGTCTTACGCATATCCTCTACTGCACGATCTTCACTTGTAAATACGTGTTCTAAAAATTTAGAAGTCATGAATGTCTCCTTCTTCTTTAACACCTTGTTGGGTGAAATAAAAGATACACAGGCAAACTTCTGTCCAGGAATCTCAGGATCAACCTCTAAGAAATCCTCAATCACCTCATTCGATACTTTTTGATTTGTCCACATTTTTTTCTACTAATTATCTTTTCGTTTTTCTTTATATTCTTTTAACGCACCTCTTTTTTTAAAAAAAAAATAAAAGAAAACAAAAATATATTCTTTAAGTTCATTATAATTTAGAGAAAAGTTAACATAGTTCGGGGATCTTGGCTGTAAATATGGATAAAACTAAATAATGAAAATGAACTATTTTTATCAATATTGAACAGCTACTATTTTCCGAATCATGTTTACTTCATAATTGATATCGCGACTATGTTCAAAATAATATATAGTGAAAATAAATTTTATCATATTTATTTATATTGATAACAATCTCTTCACAATTCATTTTTGACTATTTTGCGATTGAATCATCATTCATATTGATTTCTTTATATTCAATTCATTCTTGTTATATTTATTTTTTATTTGATATTAAAATGAATATAAAGAAAAGAAAAAATCTAAAGAAAGAGTATAGAAAAAAGATGGAAACACTTGATTTTGGTGAAATATTAATACGTGTTCTTAAGTATTTAATTGAAGGTATCGCTGTAGGTGTCGCCGCCTATTTTGTGAGTAAAAAATTAGCCTGGGATGAGATTATTATTATCGCCGTCACCGCCTCTGCTACCTTAGCTATTTTAGATTTATACAGTCCCTCCATTAGTGGAGCTACTCGCTTAGGTGCTGGACTTGGTTTAGGTACTCGTCTCATTGGTCTTAATGTAGGTACTGGTGTTGGTATTTAAATAAAAGAATGAATCATACATTTTTTTTAAGTAGGTATATTTTTCAAAATGAAAGATTTGAAAAAATATATAATAGAATAATAGATAATAAGAATGAAGGTCACATGGAATAAAGAATGGAATCAATATCTCTTTATCTTTTTATTAATCATCATCCCTCTTTTTTTATTAAATATCTGTTATCAAAAGTATGTTGAAAAATTCACAAATGAACAAGAGGATTTTATGAATTTATCATCTCTTTTTGGTTTAGATACACCTAAACCCGAAATTGAACCCGAAGGAAAAGTAATCAAATCGAATCAATTCCCACCTTTACCTGAACCCAATAAATCTATACAAAATATGGATTTACAGAAGAAATATACAGATAAAGATGGTGAATTTAAAGGAGCTGATAACGATGATTTATTAAAACAGATAATGCCTATTGATAAAGTGAAGAATTTATTAAAACCCGATGATAAAAATAAAGAATTAAATAAAGATATTCAAAAATCAGTCACAGAAAAGAGTATGAGTAGTGATGGTTTAAGAGGTGGTGTTAAAGAAGTATCTATGATAACTCCAACCAAGAAGATGGAATCTCCTCTTTCATTAAAACCTACTATCGACATCTCAAATCTTCTTGGAAAATGTAATTTTTATAATGACTCTTGTCCCAGTGGATATTATAGTTTAGGTGCTATTGGTTTAGAAGGTCTCCCTTCCGGTATCACAATGACATGTGGAGATGTCACTTCAAAAACCAGTGCTAAATTAGTAGCTACGATTAAAGGTGGTAGTATCTCGGAAGTCTTTGTAGCAGATGGAGGAAGTGGATATAATCCTAAAAAGAATTATGAACTTAAAATAGTGGGAGGTGGTGGAAGAGATGCAGAGTTAGAAGCGATAATTGGAGATGATGGTAAAGTAAAAGTAGTAAAAGTAAAAGATGGTGGAAGAGGTTATAAAGAGACACCTAAGATAGAGATTCAAAATGAGAAAGGTGGAAAATGTGAATTATGTTGTAAAAAAAATTAATCATTCTTTTTCTTTTTTGTAAAAAATTTATATTCTTTATATTTAGTATATAAATGACATCTCATTATATTTATTTTAATAAACATTATTTACTAATCACCATCTTTGTTCTTATTATGGTCATTTATGCTATCTTCTTAAAATTTAGTGATTCACTCTGTTTAGAATGTATCTTTCAGAAGAAGAATGAAAGACAAATATCGGAAAATTTTGAAGATGAAATACCCGTACAAACTCAAAATTCAGAAGTAGAAGAAGAAGGAGAACCTATCGTTCTCGAAAAAAATCAAGGAATGATGATAGCCCCCCTCAATCCCAAACTTAAAGCCTCCATTAATCGTCAATATAATCCTCTTCAATATCCTTATAAATCTGATTATTTTTATGACCAAAAATGGTATCCTAATCTTAAACTTCCTTTCCAAGTAATTGGAGGTGGTCGTCGTATGACACCAACATTAGGTGGTACACAAGTCCCTATTTTAAATCCTCCTGTACCTATTCGTATTGATGATGAGAATATAGCACCGAATAATATTATGTCTGTCAATATGTCCACTCGTGGACCCGAAGGTGTAGGTCAACAGATAGGTGTGATTTATAAGATTTATGGAACTGCTAATGACATGCTTCCTTTATATGGTAGAAAGAGATTCCCTAATGATAATCAATATGATTATTGGACCACCGTTGGACCTTATGCCGTGAAAGTACCCGTTGTCACTAAAAATAGAAATTATGAATTAGGTGATAATGATGTCGTATTTATTAAAGGTTCTCGTGAACCCTATCGTATTACCATGTATAATATCGACCAACCTATGTATATCCCTTACATCTAAACTTTTTAAGTTTTTATTTTCTTTATATTCAATTTTTATAAAAATGAATTGAATATAAAAAAACCATTCGAGACAATTTGCTGTACTATATGATAAAACAATAAATTGAAAAATAATATTATTTATCACTATTTTCAGCTTCATATTATCGAATATTGTTTACTTCAAGAATTGATATCGCTTCCTATCCCAAAGAATAAATAGTGAATCCATTTTTATAAAACTTATTTAATTTTTTATAACAAGTTTTTCATAAAATCCAAAGGATTTTAAGCGCTAGGCTCCTTAAGAGCCATGCATAAATATATTTTGTGAATATTTGCGATAAATTATCTTTTTATGGTAATCATAAAAGGATAGGAAAGAGATGCACGAAGTGGGGTTCGAACCCACGCGGTGTGAACCACAAGAACTTAAGTCTTGCGCCTTAGACCAACTCGGCCATTCGTGCTTCTAAATATATGTATTCATTTTTCTTTATATTGCCATTTTTTATCTAAATTTAGATACAAAATGAACTTAAAGAAAGAGTATTTAAAGAAAGTTTTATTTAATTTAATTTAATTTTTTTATAATTTTGGACATAGTGGGGCTCGAACCCACGATCTTCTGCTCATAAGACAGATGCATTAACCGACTATGCTATATGTCCATGGTGCACCGTGTGGGATTCGAACCCACGAAGCTAACGCACAAGAACTTAAGTCTTGCTCCTTTAACCGCTCGGACAACGGTGCACTCTTTTAATACACTTCTGAAAAGTAGGTTTTGGAATGATTCATTTTTTTTTTATTTACGTTATTATTTATAAATCAAATATTTAATAAAATGATAAAATAATACTCATTTTTAAGTATTTTTACTTTATCAATTATTGAAAACCTCCAAACATTGTTTTGATACGTTCTACATAATCATCATAAACAACTTCTACCAATAAAATATATACCATAAACTCTTTAATTTGTTCAATTGATAACTTTGTTGGAGAAGGAATATCTTTTATAGGTATACCCGTCGTATCTTCTAAATATTCTTTATACCAATTCATAAGATCAATATAAATAATCTTTGGACTATAAGTACGAATTTTTTTAAATTTATCTTTAATTTGTTTTTCTGAATAAAGGTTGATCTCATTATATAATTCTGTTTTTATATCATTTAGATAGGAAGATACATTTTTTGACTCTACTAAAACATATCTACGTGAATGATATATACTACCACAATTCTTTTTATCTTGTAAATATCTCTTCATAATTGATTCTAATTGAGTCTCGATATAAACCTCTTCTGTCTGCATTTTTTTAATTCAAAGTATTTTTATATTTTAATATTATAATAATGTTTTTTAATTTTTTTAATTCATTTTTTATTTATTTACGTCTAATAAGTTAAAAAGCGTTAAAATGAAAAAACATAATATATACGTTAGATGTAAGAATTATGAGTCTACTCTCTCAAAAAGTGATTCCCCGTACTAAACCCCTCAAATATCTAATCTGTATACCCTGTGTAAATCGTGAAGAGAAGAATGTGAAAAATGTTATTCAATTTACGTTTAAATCCTTTGAAGAAGGTGGGTTATTTAAAAGTAAAGTACAATGGGAGATGTGTTTATTTGAATCCGGTTCAAAATCTACTTCTTACCTCCAATTCATCAATGAATATCGTGAAAAATATCCTCATATCAAAATTCATATTTTAGAAAGTGATATACCTCTTGATGGATTTACCAATACTCATCGTATGTTTGTTCATCTTACAAAAATGTTCGAAAAGAAAAAGAAAGTAAAGATGGAGAATGAAAAAGAAGAGGTAAAAGAGGAGAATGAAAAGGAAGAAGTAAAAGAGGAGAATGAAAAAATAGATAATCATTTTGATTTTGTAGTATGGATGGACGATGATGTTTTGGTTTGTCGTAAATTTTTAGAGAATTTAGATGCTTGGATTCGTCTCTTTGGAAACTCATCTATCTTCACCTCTCTCTATGTCTGTTATCCCTCTTTTAAACTTCAAAATACCCATCTCGCTAACTACGCCCACATTTATAACTATTTTGGTACTTGTTGTACTATTTTTAGACCTTTTCTATGTAAATTTATTGTACCCAAATTCTTTGACTTTCCCGGTAAACCCGACAGCAAATTTAGATACTCCGTTCAACACTTCTTTCCTCAACAAAATAAAATTATCGTAGGAAGTGGTTCTTTAGTACAACATATGAATGCTGGATCTGTAAATCATCAAGGAAATAAACATTATACCGGTCATAGAGCTAATAATTTTGTTGGTATCAAAAATGACCCTAAATTATATTTCTCATTTAAGTAAAATTCAATTTAAAAAAATAATGAGAAAAGAGAGGAGAATGAATGTATTAATAGTGGCCGCTGGTTTAGGAACCCGTGTATCCGATATCACTTTTCAAGTGATACCTAAATTTATTATAAATCTCGATAATTTTAATGGTCTCTATCATATTCTCACTTATTGGAGACAATATACACAAAATATCTTTTTAGTCTTACATCCTATTTATCATAAAGTCACAGAATTTTATGTAAATGAATTTTTTCCAGAATTGAATCTAACTTATATCTTTTATGAATCGAGTGATGGAACCGCTTTTACAATTCAATCTATCTGTAAAAAACATCACCAACATTTTAAAGATAATCCTCTTCTCATCACTTGGTGTGATATCTATCCAAGTGAAGAAGATAAGATTGATTTTTCAGAAATCACAGAAGATGTGACTATCTTTACTTTTGGTAATGAATGTCGTTATAAATTTGATAATGAACTTCAAATCATCAAAAATGTTGGTTCAACTGGTGGAGATGTAATTGGTATCTATTATATAAAAGATTATCTTAAACTATTCGATTTATCCATTGAAAAAGGGAGTGATATTGTGGATTATTTTCAAGAGATGGGTACTCTTCAATCCTATTCTCTCTATCGTATCTATGACTTCGGTGATAAACCTAAATTAATTCATTTAAGAGATGAATTGAACTTACAAAGCTCTAAAGAGCCTAGCGCTAAAAATCCTACGGATTTTATGAAGAAAAAAAAGATACAACATCGACATTTTAATGAGATATTGATAAATAATGGACGAGTATTTAAGAGAGGTATAAATGAACAGGGTAAAAATATAATAAAAAAAGAGATTCAATGGTATCGTTATCTATTAAACCATCGATATTCAAATGATTTTAACTTTCCTATACCGAAGATATATAGTTTACAGAATGAATATTATATGATGGAGTATTTAGATGATTATATACCTTATTATCAATATTTAAATCAAGATGAAAAAAATATAGATGATTTTGAGAAAGTATGGGAGATTGTAAAGACTCTACATTGGATTGAGGAGAAAAAGATGGATAAGATAGAATATATATGGAATATTAAATATGAGATATATGATAAGATATTAGAGAGAAAGAAAGAGATAGAACCTTTATTAGAATCTCTTTCAACCATTGAGTTTGTAAATGGTCTTCGAATTGATTCTTTTGACGTTGTATTAAATCGTGTCAAAAAAATTATCTTAGAAGCAATCGAAAAACAAAAAGAATTTAAATATCGATTCATTCATGGTGACTTAAACTTCTCCAATATAATGATACATCCAAAAACGAAAGATATTCGTTTAATAGACCCTCGTGGATATTTTGGTAAATCAGAAATATTTGGATGGAAAGAATATGATGAAGCGAAGTTATTATACGGATTAAGTGGTTATGATAATTTTAATTCTGACCTTCATTTTCAACCTACACAAATATCATCTGAAAAAGAACATATTGAATTTTCAATACCCTCCTATAACCTTCCCAATCATCATTCTTATTTTACAAAAGTTCATCATGCTCTTTTAACTATCATCTGGTTAGGTTTAGCACAATATAATAAAAATAATTATTGGAAGTGTATATGTAGTTATTATCATGGTCTATATTTAGGTACAAAATTAAATAATGATTAGTATTTTTTATATGTTTATTATTATTAAAAAAAATATATATATTTAATAATAGAAGAATGGCAAAAGGAGGCGGATCAAGAGGAGGAGGATTTACCTCCACACGAAGTAGTAGTATTAGTAGTTCATCATATCGTACAGCACCAACTCCACGACCAATTATTCATAATAATATATTTACTAGAGAAAAAACATCACCTATACCACCACCTGTATCAAAATCATCGCCTACACCACCACCACCTCCACAACCACATGTATCAACATCAACACCTTCAACAACATCAATGGGTGGAGGATTTTTATCAACAATGATAGATGGATTTGGTTTTGGAGTCGGTTCATCCATAGCTCGTAATACAATCGACAGAATTTTTTCATCAACATCTACACCCACAACAAGTAGTAGTAGTACTATATCTACATCTACACCAAAAGAAAATACAAATTGTAAAGAATTAAATAAAAGTTTACTAGAATGTTTACAAATGAATGGTTCTGATATGAATATTTGTAAAAAAGCATTCGACGATTATGAAGCATGTAAAAATAATAAAATATAATTTTTTTCTTTATATTGAATCCATTCTTTAAGAATTTTAACTTAAAGAATATTAAATTTAAAAAATGGATATAAAAAATATGATTATTGAAAGTATCTTTTGAATGATTCTAAATCTTTATCTTGCATCGATAAATTACAATTCGCACAGATACATTCCATATTTGATAAATGGTCACCACCACCATGTGCCACAGCTACTTTATGACCACAGTGAAAATTATGATAATTGATACTCGTCTTGCATACATAACAATTACCAATCATTGTTTCTATACCGAATGCTTTTTCCCATAATGCTCTTCTAACCGCACCTGGTATCTTTCTTCTTCCATCTTTATAATCTGGGTCATTCTTTTTATGAATCATAAATACATAATATAATCCACCTTTATTTTTTATTGTCTGATAATTTCCTATATCATTTTTTAATAAATACTCTTTTATCTCTTCATTCGTTCTCTCTATCTTCTCAATAATACTTGTTGAATCTTCATTTGGAAAACGCTCTACTACCGATTTAATAAATGTATCTAAATGAATGTGAGGGAATTTAGGTTTTTCAGAATGAGAAATATGTTCTTTATAATGTTTTTTTATATGTTCTTTAATACTCTCTCCTATCTTCATCTCCTCCTTCTTTAAAATCATCTCTGTTGTGATAAAATGATTATTTATCTCCATAAAATAACTCCTTAACTCATCTTCATCTATACAAAGACGATGAATTATTGTAATCTGGAAATCTACTGCATATTTTTCATAAAATCTTCGATATGCCATATATCGATGCTGTCCATCTATTATATAAAATGAACCTCCGAATTCTCCTACATGAATTGGATTTAAATAATATAATTCTTTATATATCTCACTATATTTAACTAAATGTTGATAAAAATAATCAACCCTCTCTTCTACATATTCTCTCTGTATCTCAGGTATTTGAGGATTATGTTCTAAAAAATACTGAAAAGACATCAAATAAAATGATGTCTTCGAATTTAATTCTAATCGATTCACCTTTTCCGTCATTCTCCTTTTTATCATCTTTCACCCCTTTTTCTTTATATTCAAAATTTTTAAGTAGTATGCTTAAAAATGAAATAAAAAAATAGATGTATATATAAAGAAAAAAAAGAATGTGTAGTATTAATCATGATTTAAAAGCGATTTTTATTCATATTCCCAAGACAGCAGGTTCATATATGGCGGATATACTTCATAAACATTATGGTTTTAAAAATTATTATTTAACTCGTCCAGATCATCTCGCTTTCTGTAAATCACATGATTCATCGATTAAATCACATGAGAATAAAATACATGGTACACTAATATATTATAAGACATCACCTTATTGTAATCAAGTGATGAATATGACACCAGAAAAATGGGATACTTATTATAAGTTTTGTTTTGTAAGAAATCCATATGATAAGATTGTCTCCGGTTGGAATTATGTAAATAAACATCAACTTCCTTTTATAAAATATTTAAAAAATCCTTTTCAAAAGAATTGTTGGGACTATTGGCATGTATTAATGCCACAAGTGAGACATATCATAAATGAAAAAGGTAAGATAGGTGTAGATTTTATAGGAAAATATGAAGATTTAGAAGAAGATTTTGAAAAAGTACTTCAACATCTTCATCTTCAAAAAAAACATAAACCTTTTAAAAAAAATTCTCGTCATCATCAACCTTTTTTCGCCTATTATAATCCTATTATCCTTCAACATGTAAATAAACTTTTAAATGAAGATTTTCTTCATTTAGAACAATATAAAAAAACAGAGACCATACAAGATTTTATAAAAGAATTTTATCCATCTTCGTCCTCTTCTTCAAAATCATCATCGTCATCATCTACATCCGATGTAGGACACTCCACTTTATCCGATGTAGGAGAACCCGAAGAACTTAAATCATCCCTATCTTCATAAATCACTGACCTCTTTCTTCTTAATCCCATATACTCTAATATTTTACGAAACCATTCTTTTATTCTTTGATACCACATTCTTTTACTACTTCTTCTTGCGAAATATTTTCAGGTCTACGAAAAATTTCCGTCATCTTATCATAATCTACCTCTTCTCCTTCTCCCTCTTCATATGAACTCTCTGTATGATAATCATTTGTTTGTTCGGTCGGTACTGAAAAATAATCAAAATATCGATTGAACTTTCCATAAACTCGCTTTGCAACTTCCTTGTTAATTGTATATGTCTTAAATAAAAAGTATTTATATGATAAATGAATATTATTTAATGAATACATTAAAAGAAAATATAACATAAATTGTTCGACAAAATTATCCTCTTTTAATTGAATCACTTTTTGATAAGAATGATTCGCTAATTGAAAGTTCTGATATCCTATATATGCAAGATAAACGAGTATCGCCTTATCCCACGGATTCATCTCTTTCATTAATAACTCATTCTTAATAAATTGTAAATCTGATATGTCATCCATAAACATCCTTCCTCTTTATCTCATTCTCCTATCTTTTTCTTTAAATTCATTTTTGTGAAAAATGAATAATATATATTTTTTAAGAATGACTTAAAAAAATTGAACTTAAAGAAAAGATAATTTTTTTTTTTATTTGGCGTAGGTGATGGATTTAGATAATTTTTGATAGGCTTTCGGGTAGTCAATATCGAGGCGGTCGGATGGAAGATTAAAGTCATGTTGTACAAGGGGTGGATTTGTATAAAGGACATTCATTTGAGGGAAGTAGTCACGAATTTGGTGATCATACATTTTATAAATACCATCTCTTTTAAAATTATCGAGTATAATTTGTGCTCCTCTCTTGGATATCATATAACCGAAGGCACCAGCATTACAATTTTCATGAACTTGAACAGCTTTCATAACATGATCAGATATTTGTCTTCCACATACACGGGTACCACCTAAAAAGAGGATATCAGGATATTCATTTACACGAATGAGTTCATTTTTAATCGTTGTTAATTTTTGAATAAGTTTAGGATCAATATTGACATCATCTTCGAGAATGATACAAAAATCTTCATAAGTATCTAAAAATTCTTCTAGACATTTGATATGAGAGAGAAAACAGGCGACATTGGTGAGACGCATATCGGGTGCTTTTAGAATATGAAGTACATCATTCTTATTCATCTTTTTACCATTAATGGCACTTACACGAATACATTGAAGTGATGAACATTGTTTTTCCATTTTATTCTTTCTTTTTTTACTTTCATCTAAATTAATATAATAGATTGAAGGCGATGTTTGAAAATGTTCTTCAATCTTTTTTTTGTTATTGTATTTTTTAACATATAGAAGAATGAGTACAAAGAGTATAAATATGAATAGAATGAAAAAGGGTGTATAAAGATTCTTCTTTTTTAACTTCATCGTCTCTATCCAAAAGATAGATAAATAATTTGGGCACTTTAGAAAAAAAATTAAATTATAAGGTGGTCTTTCGACCGGGAAGGTGGATTGTGAAAGGTGGGAAATGTTCCACACCAAAAAAAAACGCACTGTGATGGTGGATTGTGAAAGGTGGGAAATGTTCCACACCAAGAAAAAACACATAAATGAATGGGGGGGGGAATGGGGAGGTGGATGTTTTACCAGCCACCCGCGCGGTCCTGGTCGCGAGCGGACCAGTAGGTAGCCCGCTGCATCTCCCTCTGAATCTCCTCGTAAGCATCCCGAGCCTCCCAGAAGATGGTCAGGGCAACATTGTAGTGCATGCCCACCTGGCCGTGGACGGCGGGGTTGCGGCCCAGGTGGTTGACGATATGGGGCTCGAAGGGGATGTTAAAGGTCATGCAGAAGGAGCGGATGATGCGCAGGTAGTCGTACTTGTCGTTGGTGACATCCCCGCAGTAGCCCTCCGCCCAAGCCTTGACCTGCGCAATAGTGTAGTCGGCGACCAAGACGGGGGGTGCGATGGGTGCGACGGGTGCGACGGGGTTGAGACCGGCAGCGACAGGTGCATCCTGGGCGTTGAGCTCGGGGACAGCGTGCTGGGGTGCAGCGGCAGCGACACCACCAGGGGGGGCGACGGGGTTGAGACCGGCAGCGACACCACCGGGGGCGACGGGGTTGAGACCGGCAGCGACACCACCAGGGGGGACGACGGGATTGTTGTGCTCCATGATGGTTGCTTGTATGTTTACTTCTCGGAGAGCTCTTCGACAAAAGATTGCTTTAAGCTGTGGATGAGTTAGTGTTTTTATCTTCAGTATATCTTTTTTTATCCAGAGAACTTGACCCATCAATTTTTTTTCCTTCACATATAATAATAATTTATAATATGATTTAATAAAAAAAATAATATTCAGGCACTTTAAAGAAAAAAGAATTATAATCCACCACCGGTGGACACACAGGGGAGGTTGGGAAGGACCTCCTAAGTGTGGTGAGGGGAATGAAGGGTATATGGGGTGATCGCATCTGATAGCTCGGGCGTACAAGTTGTTTTTCCCGTACTGACACACTTTTGACGCAAGAAGGAGAGGAGCAATACCATTAGTAGCGGTGATGGCTCTTCGTCGACTAACAAACACCTAGGTGGGACAGCACAAGTAGACAGCAGGCACGACAAAACAGTCAGACACGCAGGGGAATACCGGTGGTGGGTGGAAAATATATACATGTGAAAGGTGAATGTGAATATTTATGGGTTTTTGTGTATAGGGGGAGGAAGGTGAAGGGCGGAGAATGTCTCACACCCACGAACAACCGCACGCGCTCAACACAGGTGGAGAATGTCTCACACCGAGGAGGCAGTCGCCAGACGACTCACGTCATGGCCGGGCCACTCAACGTAAGCCAGCAAGGGGGCGGCAGGCAGGGGCAGGGCGCTTACGCGACGAGACCACGGAGGAAGGTCGTAACGTCGATGCCCGCGTCGATGCTTATGTCGAACATGGCACGAGCCAGGTCCTCCGGTAGCGACGGGAAGCAGGCGTCGAAGTCGTACTTCCCCTCGGTCTTGTGAAGGACCTTGGAGTCGCGGACACGAATGCACTGACCCGAGTTGCCACCGAAGTCGTCGACACGGTCGGCACCGAAGGTGTGCATCTCCTCGCAAGCGAGAATGACACCGACAGCGGGGGTAGTCTCCCATGGGAGCAAGGGCTTGCCTACCCACTTGCGCGTCTCATCGTTGAATGTCTGTCCGTTGCGACAGGTGATGGTGCGATGAGTGAATACTGTGTCGCCACGCAGAGCGTCGAGGAGCCATCCGAGTGCAGTGATGGGACCAGTGATCTGGCAGAACTCCGGATCATGCACAGTGGTGGCGTCGGTCAGCACCACGACAGGGCAGTCGACATCGCCACGGACAGAGTAGCCCATAGCGTTGCCGAAGGCAAGCTCGAAGCTGCGTCCGGGGTAGCGAGCGGGGAGAACGTGGCGAAGCACAGCCATCACCTCACGGTAGGCGGTGGCACAGTACCCGTTGCCCTTGACGGCACCGAGTTCGAACTGGACGCACACACCCTCCGTGATGAAGAAGAAGCGGTAGTCGCCCTCAGGTGTGAGGGTGAGGGGTGAGGTGGTGTGGTAGGCGTCGAGCTCTCCCTTCGTGATAGTGAGATGGTGCAGAACACCATCCACCACCACAGCAGGGGTAGTCGAGCTAGAGCCCAGAGGTAGCACCACCTGCACCGCACCAGCGTTCTCACGTGCAGCACGGAGAGAGCGAAGGGTAGTCTCACCACCCATAGCCAGGGCGGTGTACTCGGCCTCGTGCAAGAACGACATGTAGCCGGTGTTCACCACGACTCCGTTGCGCAGGGCGGCCTGACGAATCAACTCCAGGTACAGCTCCGTGCGCGCGAGGTTGGATTGCGCGACGGGGTCGTTGGGGTTGGACTCGATGGCCTTCTTGGCAGCGAAGTAGGCAGCACGGGCGGTACCAGTGCTACGAAGGTAGGAACGACGGATGTCGGGTTGGGCTTGGAAGTAGGTGTTCAGAAGGGCGTTGAACGCGTCGCGAGCCGCCTGGGAGGAACGATAAATCGCCGCCACCTGGGCGAGCAGCGCGTCGCGCTCAGAAGCCATGCGGTCGGCGAGGGTGGAAGGCTCCTCAGCGCCAGTGCACGAGGCACGACGCTCAAGAGCAGGGGGAGTGGTGTGAGCAGGGTGCACATCGCGGGCAGGGGTAGCAAAGGAGGACATGGTTGTAGACTCGGAAAGCTGGTTAACTGCTGGGAGTTATTCTTAATTAAACAAATTATTTTCTATCCTCTCTGACCCATCAGTTTTTTTATATTATATATATTTATACAATGAATTTAAAATATATAGAGTGCCTAGACTTATTGAAAGTATAAAGCCATCTGAATACCCTTCTCTTTAAATCCACACTTCTCATAAAATTCTTTTTTTGATTCCATACAATCTAATATCACTTTATAACATCCCATCTCTTTTGATTTTTGAGTTAAGTGCCGAATCATCATCTCCCCTAACTTCTTTCCTCTATACCTCTCATCTATCACTATATCCTCTATATGTCCAACCTTACCCATCCCATGTATTATCTTTCTTTCAATGAACAAAGTGCCTGTACCTACTACTTCCTCCCCATCCTCCAATATCCATATCTGATGCTCTTCATTTAACTTTTCACAAAACTCTTTCATCTCCTCTTTAGATACCTCTTCACAATCCGTTAATTGTCTTAATAATTTTATATATCCCCTCTCTATATCCTCTATCTCTAATCTCCGAATCTTCATTCTTCTTTTTAATATATACTTAAAAAAAACATTTCTTTCTTTAAGTTCAATTTTACTTAAAATGAAAAATAAGGTTAAAATGGACTTAAAGAAAATAGATAGAAGATAAGATATAAAAAAGATGTCAACGGCACCAACACAGAATTATATACCGACTATCTCATGGTATCAGAATAACTTATATGTCTTTTGTGACATAATGATACCAGATGTTCAGAACATGATCTTTGATGTAGAGAGTCATGAGGAGAATGCTGTATTTTTATTTGAGGGAGATAAGGATGGTAAACATTATTTAGTATGTTTTGAGTTATATGGAAAGGTGATTGATGCGATGAGTACAAGAAAGAAGACGGAGACATGTGTAAAAGTGGCACTTAAGAAAGAGAAAGATAATGAAGAGTGGCCTCGTTTACAGAAGAATAAGGATTTATATAAAGGACAAATTAAAGTAAATTGGGACAAGATGGAATTTGAAGATACTGACGAAGTACCTTCGGATTATGCAGAGATGTTAAGACAACAGAAGATGTTTGAAATGATGAATGGTAAAAGACATATGGCGGATATGATGGGAGCTGAAGAAGATGAGGATGGAAGTGGAATGGATATGGCACAGATGATGAGAATGATGGGTGGAGGGGCTGGTGCTGGTGCCCCAGGTGGAATGGATATGTCACAAATGATGAGTATGATGGGGGGTGGAGGTGGAATGGATATGTCTCAGATGATGAATATGTTGGGGGAGAAAGAAGGAAGTGAAGGTGGAATGGATATGGCAAAGATGATGGAAATGATGAATGCCATGGGTGCTGGTGGTGATGATGAAGAATATGAGGAAGGTGATGAAGAAGAAGGAGAAGAAGGAGAAGAAGGAGAAGAAGAAGAATTAGAGTTAGAATCATCTTAAAAATCTAATTTTGAGGTAAGTATAAAAAAAATATTGATAAAAAATAGTAAAATGAAAAAGAAGAGTATGATGTTACCTTTTACAATGGATGAGAAGTATAATACAAATTATATGAAGGGTAAAGGGATGGAGAATATTGTATCTGTAAATAGTCTATCGATGTTAAGAAATATGATACAGAAGATATCATCAAAGAAGGATGTTAAAAAGAATCAAGAAAAATATACATTTATTAAGGCGAGTGAGAGTAAGAAGATAGGTGGAGGATTAGAACAGGTTGTTTTTCCAGCTGGTTTAAGTGGTGCGACAGCAGTACTTGGTTTAGCAGCACTTCAACATGCGGTTAAGAAGAAGTATTCATCTAAAAAGAAGAAGACAACGAAAAAATAAAAAAGAATATTTTTTTATTATATAAATCAATCAAATAAAGATTTATTTATAGAAACAAGGGAAGTTATATTTAACAACGGCTTGATAGAAGTTTTGTATACCGCGTTTAACAGCTTCTTCAATATCATTTGAATATCCCCCTTTTTTACATAATTGAGGGTCTTGATAATCTTTGTATAAAATATTGTTAGCAAGGAAGATAGAGAAGAATGGAATCACAATAAATATTAAAAAGTATGAGAAATAGGTAAGATATAGATTTTCATGAATCTCTTGATATAAGATAGAGAAGATAGAGAAGATGAAGATAATTAAAAAGATGGGTAAATAGAAAGTGAAATATTGTAAATTCAATTCTTGATTCATCTTATTTATACAATCTTCATCTCTATCCTCCATATATTTTTTACCAGTTAATAATATATCTAAACTTTTACGATTGATGATGGATTGTATGATAACATAAAATGTACCTAAAATAATTGTACCGAATATAAATAATCGTATATATACATTCTTCTCAACATCTCTCTGTGTCACATCCATCATTTGTATAAAAGTATGAACTCCAATAGGTATTAAAAATAATAAAGATATCATCACATATTTGGAATATAATAAATAAGTATCCTTAACTGGAGATTTATCAATCTTAGATACAGTACGAGGATTTTTATAAGGATTTACATTCTTATTAATTTGAACACCTCCAAAAAACATTTGATAAATATTTGTACCAATCATCTTCTTTAATAGTAATAAATATCCAATTAAAATAAAAATAGTTAAAAAGAGATATGTCTGAAAAGTGAACCCAATTGCTTGATGGTTTTTATAATATTCAAATTGAATAGGTTGAAAATGATTGAAAATAGAATGAGAAAAATCTTTAAATCGATTTTCAATTATCCTATCAATATAATCCTGTATCTTATATGTCTGAATCTTCATTGAAAATAAAAAATAAAATACAATAAATGTGATAAAAATATAATACATAAAGAATTTAGTATTACTACCATATAAATTATTATCAAATTTATCAGTATTTATAGAGAATGTTTCATTTCCTATGTTAGGTCTCTTATTATCTTGATTATTTTTAGAATTTGATTTACCCTTTTTCTTTGCCATACTCCTCTCTCTATAAACAAAAAAGATTATTTTACTATTTCTTTATATTCAATTCATTTTAAAAAATAAATTAAACTTAAAGAAAATCCCGATATTTCGAACTTATTGCTGTAAATATATATAAAACTATATTATGAAAATAAATATTTTTTATTACTAAAAATACAGCATCTTATTATCGAATAATGTTTACTAAATACTTGATATCGCACCCATTATCAAAAGATAATTAGTGAAAAATATATGATAAAGTTAAATAATATTTATAAACTTTTATTCACCATACTCTTTTGTTCTAATCGCGATAAAATTGTTTCTTTATATATATTTCATTCTTTAAATATATGAACTTAAAGAAAATAATTTAAAAAAGCGGACCTGCAGGTCCGCGTCGGGCTATGCCCGACTGCGACCCGTTGGGTCGCACTCGCCCTAAGGGCGAGGTGTTTGATTGACAAAGTCAATCAAACTAATAGATATCAAAGATACCACATATAATTAAAGCTATCCAACATATAAAATATAAATTAGCCGTCATCGAACCAGTAGTCATACCTGTTCTCAACATCGAAAACATATCTTTAAATCCTCCCATCTTATCCGCTGTTACTGCAGTATTTTGCATTAGTGTAAAGAAGTTACATATACTAAAGACAACTATTGCTTTTACCATCTGATTCGAGAATCCTATATTTGTAGGTACATAAGGTAAACCTTTCTCTTTCATAAAATTACTTAATCTCTCTTCTAAATGAAAGAGTCTTGAACATATCTTCGCTTTATCTTCTTGACCAACATTCTGATATGCTTTTTCATAGAATGCTACACATACATAAATCACTGCCGAATATAAATCAAATTCTTTTAATTTTCCTAATTGTGATGTACTGTTAATTGCTGCATATAACATATCACCATAGAACATAAAGTTACTTGGATTACAACAATCTCCTTTACGAACATCATTATCTATTTTAATATCTTTTGAACCTAAACTTGTCACATTTTTCATAAAACGACCTGATGCCTCACTTAATTTAAAATTCTCTTTACAACCAAGTTCTAATATCGTATTGATTACTGAATTTGCTACATCTTGAATCTTATCAAAACTCATAAATGTTAATGCAAGTGAAGGTGATACTCCACTAAATTTTGCCATATCTATTAAACCCTTTGTACCCTCCGCTACTGGTGCCACTATTGTATCGGTACTCTGTGATTTAGAAAATACTTTCTTAATTGCACCTATAATCATGGATGGACCCATGAATAAAAAATAGATAATCATATACAATGTTGTTAATATTAAACCAGTGATTGTCGCAGCATTTAAAGGTGAACACATATTCTTCGGTGAATCAAATATATTCTTTCCCTTTAATGTAAATGTTAAAAAAATAAGAGGAAGGGTAAATGTCACATATATCATTATGATAAATATAAAGAATTTTAAAATATCAACTACAAATTTAATTCTTTTATACAATGATATTTTACCTAAATTCATAGCAATATATAATCCAACTTTTTCAAATGACTGTTCAAAAACAGATTTTAATAAAGAAGATTGAAGAGGTACAAACCATGTGATAAAACCAAAAAATGGAATCATTGATAAAATAATACCAAAGATAACTAACCATGGATGTTTTTTAAGAAAATTAAAAAAATCACCAAAACCACCACCAGGAAGACGATGATGAATTTGAATAGTTGAATTTGTAGATATATGATAATAATCTAAAGAGAGTTGATGATTATCAAGAATCTTATTTTGGAAAGTAAAATAAGAAGATTCAGGTTCTAACGAGAGAAGAGAATAAAGAGATAAGATAGATTGATACGGATGCACTTCATGCTGAATTATTTTTTCATTATGGATAAAAGAAACAATCATACTTCTAATAAAGTATACGATAAAAAAAATAAGAAAAAAAGTAATTCTTAAATAGAAAAATGTTGAAACCTCGTTTGTTAACAAACCGTTTTGTACAAAAAATTGTTCAAGAAAGAAATGAAAGAAGTTTATATTTAAAAAATATATTTTTATCTAAATCTTTCTATGTTTTTATTGGTGTTCTTACATTATGTTTATTTTTATTTTTAATATTTAGATATTTTGATAAGAAAGATAGAATAAGAGAAGAGGAATATAAGAAGATGGTTGGATTAGAACCTAAATATAAGGAAAAAGAAAATATACCTGAAGAATATCAAAGAGAGACAGTAATACAAAAAAATCATAATGAAGAAGAGATTGATCCAAATATGTTATCCGAAAATATACGAGTTATGAATTCTGTATTAGAAGATAAAAATGAGTTTATTCAAGAAATTAAATTCGATGAATAATTGGTTTTTTTTCTAAAGAAAAGATAAAGAAAGATGTCAAATCAAAAAGGCGGTGCTCATGCTTATTCTGAACAATTTGGAATGATTAAACCTCAACATGTTAATAATACTCAAGTTGTACATGGTTATGATGAAAGTTTATTAAGCTTTCCTGAATCAATGCGTATAAATTGTCAAAATGCAGGAAAAAAGAGAAGAAGTAGAAGTCGCTCTCCCTCAAAATCTAAATCAAAGAGAACTTCTTCTAAATCGAGAAAGATGCGTGGTGGTGCTGAGGCTGAGATCACTGGTTTAGGTTCTTCCCAATTCTCTAATGCTGCTCCCATCGGTGCTGAATCTCAAAGAAATACTATCCCTCTCGAAACCATCGCTACTCCTGACTGGGTAAATAATGGTCAAAAACCTGGACCTCCTCCTTATGCTGCCGAATCATCTGTTGGTTGGAATGAATACCAATTCGGTAGAACAACCCCTGATAATAAATTTATTGTCGCTACCGGTCTCGTACCTAAACCTGGTGCTCTTGAAATGATTGGTGCTGGTAAAAAGAAGAAGGGAACTACCAAGAAATCTTCCAAATCATCAAAATCTTCTCTCTTATCCGAAGGTAAAAAGACATTCGAAAAGATTGGTGATACTTTTATCAAATCAGTCTCTTATGTAGGTAAGAAATCAAAGAATTCTTTAGGTTATGTAGGTAAGAAATCAAAGAATGCTTTAGAATTTGTAGGTAAAAAATCCAAAAATACCTTAGGTTATGTTGGTAAAAAAACATATAATACAGTCTCATATGTTGGAAAAAAGACAAAGAATACATTAAGTTATGTCGGTAAGAAGACTTCTAACACTGTTAAATCTGTCTCTTCTTCTTTATCATCCAAGAAAGAAAAGTCAAAGAAATCAAAAAAGAGTAAGAAATCAACTAAGAAAAGTTCAAAGAAAGATTAAATGAGTTTATTTTTTTTAATAAGATATACTAAAAAATATGATTTTATAGTATAAAGAATGAATTCTACTGCAAATGGAACAAGGAAATCTACTTTAAAAAATAGATTAGAAGAAAAATTTTCAATTTTTTTAATGGAAAAATATCCTGACTATGATATTAAGATTGTAATGAGTGAAGAAGGAAGTTTACCTTATATGGGACTTGTAATGTTTTATTCAAAAAAAGAAAAAAAAGAAAATAAACCAAAACTTGTTTTTACTATTATTTTAACTCAAACTTCTAGTGGACATATCACATATGTGTTTGTTAAAGATGGGAAACCTGATCTTGACCATAAAGGTATGATTCGAAATTTTTCATTAAATGATATGGTTAATTTAGTAAATTCTAATAATAGTAAAACAAATTTAGAAAAAATAATTAATAATTTTTTAAAACCTGAAAATAGACTTCAGACTCTTTATAGTAATGTTATTTCATCTAATCTACCAATGGTTCAACCAAATTCAACACAAGGACCTTCAAATAATGGAATTGGAATTGGAAATCTTTATTCAGGTGGTAAAAAGAAGAGAAGTACCAAGAAGAAGACTTCAACAAAAAAAAAGTCTACCAAGAAAACTTCTAAAAAGTAAATTGTAGAATGAATTCATTTTTCATAAATTTAATTCTTGATATAAAATAGATATATCAAGATGGAAATAACAAAAATACCATATGAAGTAGATTTAGTAAAGATGTATGAAGAACAAGATGTGATTATGAATTCTGAAGAATATCAAAAGTATTTTCGCTATTTAGTTCGTTATTTTGAAAAATCAGATAGTAAAAGTAAAAAAAATTATGTATCGAAGAATTCTGTCGATGGTGACTTCCTCCTTCAAAATCAAAAAAACGAAATTAAAATTCATCCTGCCAAGTTCGTTAATATTGATATCTACCGTATAGAAGCTCTTGAAGAATTAAATGATATTTTATATCAACTCTCTTTCCTAATCGAAAATCGCGATAATATCACGGATGAAGAAAGAAGTCAATTTGAAATTCTTAAAAATAATTATATCATTCTCAAAAAACATTTAGATGAGATCAAACAGATTGATAAGAATTATGATTCTCGTATGGAGAAACTTTATGATGAAAAACTTCAAATTTTTATTGATCTTTCACTAAAACTTCAACAGAGAGAAGAGATTTATGCCAAAATCACTTCTCAAATTAAAGTTCATGATAAGAATCGCCTAGCTGAGGAATTAACTATCGTTAAAAAAGGTGATAAGATGACACGTCTCGATTTAAGTAAATTAAAAGAATTAGCTACTGAATTAAAGATTAACACTTCCGAATTAGAAAAATGGATGGATTGGATTATCGCTTGTTATGATTATTTATTTATCAAAAAAAAATTAAGAGAATTAGATAGAATCATCGAGTATGAATTAAATATTCATAAACAAAAATCTACCAATTTACTCTATGAAGTACCCTTCTCTGAGAAAAAAAAAATGTAAAGTAGATGTAGTAGAATGAGTTTTTTTAATATCACAGAATATATAGACCCACTTTCATTCTTTATCGCCCTCTTTATCGGTCTATTTATCACTTATGTTCTAGCTCCTCCTAAAAAATATGTGATTAAATGGCCTACACCCGATAATACCGATGAAAATGTTTATAAGGATGATGCAGATGTATGTTATAAATATAAAGCTGAAGAAGTTCAATGTCCAAGTGATAAATCAAAGATACAACAAGTAGAAGTACAACAGATGAAAAAAGAAAAAGACCCTCGTGATAATACCATCGTCGACCAAATTCAAAATATCTTTGATTATGAAAAAAAAACGAGTGTCTAATATTTTTTATATATATTTATTCTTTAAAATTATTAAACTTTTAAAGGAGAACTTATTATAATTTTCTTTATATAGTATAGTTTTATCATAAATGAAGTTTACAATTACATTACAATTTTATAAAAATGATGGCACTATTCATTTTACAGATATACCTAATTCTATACAAAAGAATATTTTGGATTCATTAAAAACACCTAAATTTAAAAAATATTTGGAAAAAAATATAAGTGATATGGGTTCAGCATGTAAAAATCAGGTTAGTCATTATTTACAATTAAAAATTAAAAAAATAAAACCAGTACAAACAAAACCATTTTTATACTTTTTTGGTAGTCATTCAATCAATTTAGAAATTGAGGCTGATATTAATCAAATTAAAAAAAAAATAGCAGGTGAACAATGGTGTTTAAAAAAATTAAATAAATCCGAAATTAAAGAATTATTTAATGAAGATAACATGATAAATCATATAGACACTTCTGTAAAAGAACTTAGAAGAGGAGATCCATTCAAGAAATTTGATAAAAAATATTATTTTTATTTTACTTCCGCTTTTTTGTAAATACATAAATTTTCATTTTTATAAAGAATGAATCATAATTTTCTTTAAATTCATTTTTATAAAGAATTAATTTTGTTTTCTTTGTCTCCTTTCTTTTATTTTTTAAAATAAAAGAAAGAGTAATAAAAAAAAGAGTAATAAAAGAAAGAGTGATATAAAAAAAAATGGAATATAAGAAAGAGGAATCATTAAAAAGATGGAATGGGAAG
>JACCEC010374387.1_pt1 | contig 24860 bp, 19 predicted proteins | sample 7450121 | NCBI WGS metagenome assembly JACCEC01 (sample SAMN15323455, study PRJNA562643) | freshwater metagenome | isolation source: river surface water | place: USA:Blue River Watershed | collected 2017-08-18 | reverse complement strand
TTGTCCTTAGTAAAGGAGCATTGACTACCAAACAGTCTGGTGAATATGAAATTAGAAAAGCCATGATTGAAGATGGTGTGGTAGACTGTATTGTTAACCTACCCACCAAGTTGTTTTTAAATACACAAATCCCTGCATGTCTGTGGTTCTTGAATAGAGATAAGAACAGGTTGAGAAAAGGAGAGATCTTGTTTATTGATGCTAGAAACCAAGGTCACCTCATCAACAGAAAAACACGTGAGTTTACGGATGAAGATATTGCATCTGTATCAGACACTTATCACCATTGGTTGAACAGCAGAGATGCCTACCAAGATGTAGCAGGATTCTGTAAATCTGTTACTATCACTGAGGTTGCAGCAATGGACTATGTACTCACCCCGGGTAGATACATTGGTTTACCAGATGAAGAAGATGATTTTAATTTCTCTGAAAAGTTTGCTACCCTGCAAGCTGAGTTAGAGAAACAGATGCAAGAGGAAGTTACACTGAATGAAAGAATACGTTTAAACCTAGCAAGTTTAAAGGAGGTTGGTGATGAGTGATTGGAAAAAAGAAAAACTAGGTAAGTACATAAAAATAAAACATGGATTTGCATTTCCAGGTTCAGGAATTACCCAAGAAGAAACCACATACATTCTTGTAACACCCGGTAATTTTAACATCGGAGGTGGTTTTAAATTTGATAAGTTTAAATATTTCAATGGCACAGTTCCCGAAGATTACATCTTTCAAGGTAGTGAAATAATTGTTACCATGACAGACTTAAGCCAAGAGACTGACACACTAGGATTTTCAGCTAAAGTTCCTCATTCTTCTAAGAAAAAGTATTTACACAATCAACGAGTAGGACTAGTGAACTTTCTTAACAATGAACTACACCCAGATTATTGTTATTGGCTAATGAGAACTAGAGACTATCAGGAGAGCATTGTAAATAGTGCTAGCGGAACTTCAATCATGCATACCTCACCTGACAGAATTGCGAATTATGACGCATTAATTCCCCCTCTCCCGGAACAACAAGCTATTGCTGAAGTGTTATCCAGTCTTGATGATAAGATAGATCTCCTACACCGCAACAACAAGACCTTAGAGGAGATGGCGGAGACTTTGTTTAGACAGTGGTTTGTATCATGTGAAAATTTAGAAACCTCTAAAATGATGAAAATAGAAGAGGTAGCAGAGTTTCAAAATGGATATTCTTTTAAAAGTTCAGAGTTTGTTGATGAAGGACCTGATACCATTGAGGTGATGAAAATGGGGCATATTTCTCCTGAAGGAGGTTTGAGATCATCCCCAAAAAAAGATTTCGTAAAAAAAACTAACAAGCTTAGCAAATGGACATTGAATAAAAGAGACATAGTGCTATGTATGACTGACATGAAAGACAATGTAGTAGTTTTGGGAGTACCCGCTTTAGTGGACATGGATAATAAGTATGTCTTAAACCAAAGAGTTGGGAGGATATTTCTGAAACCTGATAGTCCGATATTAAATATTCTAATTTTGTTCATGCAAATGCGAGAAAGCTCTTTTATTCATGAACTTCAAGCTAAAGGAAACTCAGGAGTACAAGTAAACTTAGGAACAGATACAATAAGAGAATCTCAAATTTTAGTTCCTGATTCTAAACAGCAAAATAACATCTTACCGCATCTTCAGAGTCTAACTAATAAGCTTGAGTTAAACAAAGTTCAAATCTCACAATTGGAGAAAATAAGAGACACCCTTCTACCAAAACTCATGTCAGGACAAGTAAGAGTTAAAATAGATAAATGAATTCCGGCTCTCCATATATAACTCTTGGGTACAACTTTCTTCAGTTGTCTATTAACGCAATTGATGAAATGGAAAAACAAGGTAATCATGTAGCAATAATTACAAGTGGAGCAAGCGATGATGATGAATCTTGGGATAACTATCACGAGAAGACGAGGTGGAATGATAACAACATTGCTTTACCAGTACTATTTAATTTTTATCATGGAATTGAACTTATACTGAAAGGTCTAATACTCATATGTGAAGGAGATCTACCTAATACAGGAAAGCACAGTTTACCAAAATTATTAAGTTGTTTGGAGCAAAGTAAATTTCCTCCTAGTGAAACTCTACTATCTTTTTTTAATAAGATATTACAGTTTGACCCTAACAGTTTCTTTGAGACAAACCATAAAAACTTAAGTGTATACAATGAATTATTAAGGTATCCAGAACTACAAAATAATACTCAGGTTCATAAATCATGTTTGCAAGGTCAAGAGGAGTTAGGATTAAAAAACTTCATACATATTAGAGATTTTGCAACAGGGGTAAAAGAGAATATTATTCTCTGGAATAAAACCAAAAACCTAAATCAATGACCAAGATATTTGAAGATGATATAGAGCAATGGATGGTAGAAAAACTAGAGCAAGCTGGTTTTAACTATATCAATCCTGAGTTGTTGGACCCTGATCAAAACAGTGATCTTAGAACAACTTATTCAGAGGTTGTCATAGAATCTCACCTCTCCTCTGCCATAGCAAGAATAAACCCTCATCTTCAATCTCAGGTTATTCCTTATGCCGTAAAAGAAGTTTTACGTGCAGCAAGCAACGGAGATCTGGTGCATGCTAACCAACAGTTTCATGTCTTGCTCACAGAAGGTGTTGATGTTACTTATATAGACAAAGGTGAAGAACGCACGGTGAAAGCAAAATTGGTAGATGATCTTAACCCCAGTAATAACTTCTGGTGTGTTACCCATCAACTTACTATCATAAAAAATGGTCAGCACAAAAGACCTGATGTTATTCTGTATCTAAATGGAATTCCAGTTGTCGTAGTAGAACTAAAAAACCCTACTGATGAGAATGCTACTTTGGAAAAAGCATACGAACAACTGAAGACCTACCACAACACCATTCCTTCTCTGTTTGTATACAACTGTTTAGAGATCATCTCTGATGGATTAGAAGCAAGAACTGGAACCATTACCAGTGATATATCTAGGTTCATGAGTTGGAAGACCGCAGATGGTAAAACAGAAGCATCTCTCAGATCCAATGAACTAGGTGTGATGATGGAAGGCATGTTGGACACCCAGGTGCTCACAGACCTAATCTTAAACTTCATAGTTTTTGAGAGGTATCATCAGGAGGACTTAAAAACCAAAATCATCAAGACAGGTGTCATCAAGAAAATTGCAGCATATCATCAATACTATGCTGTTAAGAAAGCGGTAATAAGCGCACAAAAAGCGAGTGACATTGGTGGAAACAAAAAAGGTGGTGTTGTATGGCATACACAAGGTTCTGGTAAATCCTTGTCCATGGTATTCTTCTCAGGTTTGTTGGTGAAGACACTCAACAATCCTACTGTCATTATCATCACCGATAGAAATGATTTAGATGACCAATTATTTGAAACTTTCGCCAACTGTTCGCAGCTCCTGAGACAAGTACCTGTGCAAATAGACAGCAGAAGCAACTTAATAGAAGAGTTAAAAAACAGACAGTCTGGCGGTGTGTTCTTTACCACTATACAAAAATTCTTACCAGAAGAAAACAGCAACACATTTGATCTGCTCTCTGAAAGAAGAAACATCATTGTTATAGCAGACGAAGCACACCGCACTCAGTATGGATTTGATGCTAAAATTAAATACATCAAAGATGAAGCAGGAAATGAAATCGGTACTGATCTGGGTTACGGTTTTGCAAAACACATGCATGATGCACTTCCTAATGCAACATTTGTAGGATTCACTGGCACACCTGTTTCGAGTGAAGACAAAAACACACAAGCTGTATTTGGTGAGTATGTAGATATATATGACATAGAACGTGCAGTGATTGATAAAGCTACTGTACCCATATACTATGACAATAGGTTTGTAAAGTTAAAACTAGACACCTTCTATATAGATGATTTAGAATCCAAACTCAGTAAAGCTTCAGAAGGAATACCACAATACTTGGTTAAAAATGCAATAGAGAAAGCTACCCGTCAGGAAGCGATTGTTGGACACAAAGACCGTCTTGACATTGTAGCAAAAGATATTGTAAACCACTACGAGGACAGAACAAAAACACAAAAAGGTAAAGCGCTGGTTGTATGTATGACCAGAAAGGTTGCTGTTTCTCTTTACAATACCATTATCTCTTTAAGACCCGAGTGGCACAATGATGATGATGAAAAAGGATCGTTAAAAGTTATCATGACTGGAAGTTCATCTGATGAACAGTTTTTACAACCTCACATACGCAATAAAGAAAAAAGATCACTCATCGCTAACCGCTTAAAAGATGAGGATGATCCACTACAAATGGTTATAGTAGTTGATATGTGGTTAACTGGTTTTGATGCACCTGTGCTCCACACCTTGTATCTGGATAAAGACATGAGTGGACACAATCTCATGCAAGCAATAGCACGTGTAAACAGAGTATTTAAAGACAAACCTGGAGGACTGATAGTTGATTACGTTCCTGTTACGGGTCACCTCAAAGAAGCTCTTAAAACATATACAGAGAGTAAAGGAAAAGGAAACATCACCGTTGATATACACGAAGCCGCAAATCTGATGTTGAGCAAACATGAGGTAGTACAACAGATGTATCACGGTTTTGATTATGCATTGTACTTTGCTGCTTCTACAGGAGAAAAGTTAGACTTGATACTAGATGCAGAAGAACACATACTATCACTAGAAAACGGAAAAGAGAGATACTTGCGAGAAGTTACCGCATTGAGTAAAGCATACGCACTCGCTAAATCAGAACCAGAAGCACAAAACATCACACATGAGATTGCTTTCTTTCAAGCTGTAAGAGCTCGATTAGCGAAATATGACATACAAGTAACAGGACAGCAGAAGAAAGACTTTGAGAACACCGTTAAAAGCTTGGTAGAAGGAGCAGTAGCATCTGATGGTATAATCAACTTGCTCGATCAAGCAGGATTAGAGAAACCACAGATCAACATATTCAGTGAAGACTTCATGAATGACATCAGAAACATGAAGCAGAAGAATGTTGCCATAGAGTTACTAAAGAAGTTGCTGGCTGACCAGATCAAGCTCAGGTTTAAAAGGAATGCTGTTATAGATAGAAGCTTCTCCGAGAGACTTCAAGAAGCTATATATAGGTATAATAACAAAAGCATCACAGCGCTACAGATGATAGAGGTGTTGCTGGAGATAACCAATGATGTCAATAAAGAAACTGCTAGAGGTAATGATCTAGGTTTAACGGAAACAGAGAAAGCCTTCTATGATGCACTTACCTGTAACAAGTCAGCCATTGACCTGATGGGAGATGCTAAGCTAGTAGAAATAGCCAAGGAGTTGGTAAAGAGAGTCAAGAACAGCACTACTATAGATTGGACAGTAAGACAATCCGCAAAAGATCGTGTGAGACTAGAGGTGAAAAGAGTACTAAGGTTTCACAAGTACCCACCAGATGATCAACCACGTGCAGTGAGTACCGTGATAGAGCAAGCTGAGATGCATGCTGAGGAGTTGGTGTAATACTATACACTTCTAAAGCATCAACTACCGGTAATTGCAGACATTGGGTACTCCCGTACAAATAGCAACACACGTTACAGAAAGAAGTTATTCATTCTTGCACTCTCGTTTCACCCTTCTGCATGCGGTTTGAAACACCAATTTCCTATTTAATCTCTCAACTTTCGCTTGAAGCGCTTTGTACACTGGATGCTGTAGCGACAGTGAGCAACTCGCTTCACTCGGGAGAATCACCGCATTCTTTGTTCTACCTTTAACTGCATTATAGAGAGCTACTGGATCTTGTGCTATCCATTCATTCACTGTTTTGGAAACGATCTCACTATTGATTCTGAGGTGAGCAACGTGCATTCCGGAAAGTTTACTATTTCTATTGGTATTTGTATGCATGAATCATTAACGACCACTAGTTGGCGCACGCTCAAAATTAATCGTTAAAGCACTGATTGTCAAGTGTTTTTATTCACAATTTATTAGCTACACTGCACATTTATGCGCATTATATAGCTAAATACTATTATAAGAATTCAATGATTCTGAATAGAAGTAAAAAAAATCACGTTCTGTAAGATTATCCATTATTAATCATACCTTCTTAGTAGTACAATAGTACAAAATGTTGTTATATTTGATTCATGAAAAATCTCACAAAACTATTTTTTGCTGGATTATTAGTTTTCTCATCATGTCAGCAAGAGGAAACTCCAACCGCACCAGAGTCAAATATCCCAACTGTAAATAACGAAAACATCGCAAATCAACTTGTTGGTGTATGGTATTTGGATAGAACTGAAACTATGAAAAAAGTATGCGTAAACGAAGCTACTTACACAACCGATATACAAGTAAACAATTTAGCATATACCAATTTCATAATAGAGTTCACCAATTCTGTTTCAACATCGCTTCTATCCTACATAGATGATGATTACGGGAATATGACTGACATTGAAGTTGCATATGTTGGAGGAGGCTCAGGAATAGTTGATTATTCAGTTTTCACGTCTAACGAAACTGGATACAACTCATCATTCTATGAAATTCCTTTAGGAAGCACCGGTTTAGCATTTTTTGGAGATGATGCAATTGCCTCTATCTTACCTATTCCGTTTTACTGGGGTGGAGAGTTGATAGAAATTACAAGCAGTAATTTCACTATTGAGACCAAACTTAATGATTATACCTATCGAGCAATTTTCAAAAAATCAAATCAATCTTCACAACCCTACAATGAAGCAGCAATCGAACCAGGAACTTATAATTTAAACATAAAAAGATACATTGATAATGGCGTTTTACAAACTGAAGAGACTTTTGATAGTGAGTATCAATTATTCTTAAATTCTGATGTAAACACAACCACATCACCGCAATATCCTGGTTATTCAGCCACCTATAGTGATCTCTTACAGTATGTCATGGATTTGAATTTATCTATTCCCGGTGAGATATTATGGTCAAGTACTTCAAACTTTTTATCGCTAAATTCGCATTCATATAAAATTCATTTCAAAAACCAAAATAACCTAACTCTAAGGGACTATTTTTCTTGTAATAACTATTATGAATACGAGTTTATAAAAGTTAACTAACTTCACATTTATGAAAATCGTAGCAAAAATTTTCACTCTGCTCTTCACGATTAGTGCGAACATATTTTTCTCTCAAGCACCACAAAGTATTCCATACCAAGCGGTAGTTCGCAATACAGATGGAACAGTCATGAGCAATACACCGCTCTCCATGACTTTCAAGATTCATGATGTTTCAGCAACAGGAACTGTGGTGTATGAGGAGAATCACACCACTTCTTCAAATGCGCAAGGATTAGTTGTATTGAATGTTGGAGGAGGAACACCTATCACCGGAACTTTCAATTCTATCAACTGGGGTAATGGTGCGAAGTTCTTACATGTGCTTATGAATGCTGGTAATGGTGCTATTGATCTTGGAACACAGCAGATGATGAGTGTGCCTTATGCGTTATATGCCAATGACATTACCCTCAGAGTGAGTTTGACTGGTGACAGTTTGTTTATTGGTGATCAAGTATCGATTGTACCGGGGGTGAGTGAAGCAAACGAGCCACCACTTTTCACAAATGGAAGTGGTGCTGTTGACGCACAAGGCAATAGTTACAATACAATCATCATCGGTGAACAAGAATGGTTCTCAGGATATTTGAAATCAGATTATTTCGCAAATGGTGAGCGAATAGATATGCATGACCTAGCACAGTGCTTTACACCTGATGCATTAACCCCTATGATTGCCGACTATTGGTTAGAGGATGGAAGCAGAGCGCTACCTGATTCAATTTACGGACACTTTTATAACCCTGTATCAATTACAGAAAATAAGAACGTATGTCCTGTGGGATGGCGAACACCAAACTCAAGTGACATATTCACTCTTTTTAAAAGCATAAACCCAGATTTTGACTCAACAACAGCAGAGTTTGCATTAAACGCTGAACAAAAAAATCTTTTTTGGAATTTATTAGGTTGGAAAATTACTCCAATTAACAATGTTGGATTAAACTCAGTAGGTCTAGGATATCCTAACAGCTTTGACTTCAGCAATGTAGTTAATCAAACTAGTTATAATTGGACGCAATGGTTACTAAAAGATAGTATCATCATCGAATTTTATGATTTAAACCAGAACAACTTCACTTATTATAACCTCAATAATTTCTCTTCATCAGAGATTATCAACGTCAATAGATATGCCTATTTCCCAACAAAGTGCATAAAGGATGTTAACATGGAAAAATCAGGTTGCACAAATTCGAATGCTTGCAATTTTCATGCATGGGCAACAATCGATGACGGTTCATGCGTTTTTACAGGTGATAATTGCGATGATCACAACACAAACACCGCAAACGATATCATTAACCCAAACTGCAATTGTGAAGGAGAAACCGCTCCACTCAATGGTGTATTAAACTGCAACATAAATGACGTTGTAATTAACGGTTGTGATGGCGATTCAACTTTAGTTTACTTCGAAAAAGAATATCCAATATTTGAAATAGATGGACAATGTTGGTTTGGTGAAGATCTACAAACTTCTTTTTCTAATGACTCGTTATCAATAAATATAATATCGGAATATGAATGCTTTGACGTCACTAAACCTGCAATGGCAGGTCCTAGATTGAGTGATTCAACTCAATGCTGCTTTAGCATTATAATTAACGAGCAAAGACGATATAACCCATACGCCTATAATAAAATTGCTGTTATAAACGATAACATCTGTCCTAAAGGATGGCATGTTTCAACTGAATGCGATTGGAAACTATTATTAGGAGGTCTTGGTGCAACCATTGACGAGTTAAACTCTGATGAAATTGGCTGTTATAACAACGTTAATGGTGATTTAAGATCCTTTAATTCACACATTCCATCAGCTCTTGGCATAGATGACAATACTGTTAAAAAAGAAAAATCACCATTTAATGCACTAGCAAATAGAGCGAACATAGGAGCAGATGGGTTTGATTCTAATTGGTGGATAGGTAATGATAAAAGTCTTGTATCACATGCTTCTAAAAGATATCTAGTAATAGAAGATACTTACACTTACTTTATACCAATTCGATGTGTAAAAGGTGCAATAGCTGCTGGTTGCATGGATGTTAGTGCTTGCAATTATAATTACAATGTTTCTTTAGATGACGGTAGTTGTCTGCATGTAGGTGATGCATGTAATGATAGCACTTTACAAACCATGAATGATGTTATCAACGATGCATGCGAATGTGTTGGTCAATTAATCATTGAAAACCCCGTAAATCTGGGTGGTGGTGTCACCGATATTGATGGCAATTTGTATTCCACTGTCGTGATTGGAAATCAAGAATGGATGTCTGAAAATCTAAAAACCACTAGATTCAGAAATGGAGATCAAATAGAAAGATTTACCGACGTTAGCTCATGTTGGTGGTGGGAAATTAATTACAATCAACACCTACCCATCTATCTGATCAATAACAATGATATGATCAACAATTCCATCTACGGAAAAATGTACAACTTCTATGCAGCAAATGATCCAAGAGGTGTTTGTCCAACGGGATGGAGACTCCCAAATGATTCAGACATTTACGAACTTGTGGATTATATAACGCCTTTATCTCCTATTATTACTGATGTCTATGGACAACGGTATAGCTCACTCGCTGGAGGAAAATTAAAAGCTATCAACGGATGGAGCTCTCCAAATGAAGGAGCAACCAACGAGTTTGGATTTTCAGCTCTCGGAGGTGGTGAAATCTATATACCAAATTCTACCCTACAATTTACTTTAGGAAGTAACTCATCATGGTGGCTTGAAAACCCTGAATATAACGGTGTTTTAGACATCAACATGAGCTATCGCGATAGAAACTTTTATTTAGTCAACTCATGGAATAGCCTAAATCTCAATTCAAATTGGAATAGCTCATTGGGAATTCCCGGTTCAAATGCTCACTACATCCGCTGTATCAAAGATTAAACATTCCTCACTCACACAGTTCACCTTATCAACTACCCCACTCTATTCGTTCATTGAGGATACCCCCCGTGTCTATCTCGCAATTTGAGTACATTGTGAGGTGCTGTCTGAAAATGCATACTCTGTATACAAAGTGAAATCTTCCTTTGTTTCATGGTAATCCATATCATGAAAACAAACCACTATCAGGTGCAGGAGATCAAACTGAGTTATTCTCCGACCAACTTCACTTGTATTCCTCAAAAGGTACAATGCTCCAATGATGCAAAAGACATTCTGCTTCCATTCTACAATGCAGATACGCTTGCCTGTCAAGAAGAGTTCCTATTGCTTCTGTTAAACCGTTCCAACAAACCACTGGGTGTTGTTCCCATCAGTAAAGGTGGTATCAGCGGCACAATTGTAGACATCAAACTCATCATGAGTGTAGCGCTGAAATCGCTCGCTTCGGGTATCATTCTGTCACACAATCACCCAAGTGGTAATCTCGATCCGTCAGAAGAAGACATCAAGATCACCCAACGCATTAAAAGTGCATGTGAGTTGTTGGACATCAAACTGCTTGATCATATCATCATGAGTCCTACAAAAGATTACACCAGTTTCGCAGACAAAGGAAACCTCTAAACAAGTAAAAAACATTCACAACGACAGACACATGCAAATTACATGCAAATGAAAATCACTCAACTACCGAAAGTCTTGATACATCTATAACTCAGCTGGTTAGAGCGCATGATTCATAATCATGAGGTCGAGGGATCGTGCCCCTCTCTCGCTACAAATATTTAAAGCACAAGCCCCTTCATTTTGAGAGAGTGAAGGGGTTTTTTGTTTTCCGTCGTTGCTGTATGAGGGCGTGCAACGACAGTGCAGATAAATATTTGGGGAATTTTAGGATGTTTTTGAGGTTATCACCTGCAAATTACCTGCAAATGAAACCCTGTAGCGTTTGGAAGGACTTCCAATTTTATAACAAGTCTGAAATTTCCCCTTGTTCTTATTTTCAGTTGCGCGAGTTAAAGTTTCATTCCACATTCTGTATCATCTCCAAGAAAAATCTAACGCTAAGAAAACAAGCCTATATTTGAAAAAACCACTGGCAATGAAAAAACAATTGAATTTGTCCAATGCTACCGTTTCCTCCTTCACTTTTCTAAAAAAATTAACCTCCCTTTTCTTGCTCCTTCACCTTACGGGATGCGGATTCCAAAGTCGAAAGTACACCACCGGACATTTTTGGAACGGACGCAATGAAATCGTTTACGAAACAGAGAAACAGAGATGGAATCAGAATGAGAAAGAGAGCGAGAAACAGAGCAGTAATCAAAATGAAAAAGAGAGCGAACAACTGAATGAGATAAAGCCGGCGGAATGGGCGGTAAGACAGCGTGCATCTGACGCATTGAGCAAGGATACGTCCCTCGAAAATTGGGAAAACAAAAACAGAGTAGAATGCATCGCGAAACCCGCAGAAGATGACTCACTGAACAAGGAAAAAGATCCGGATGAATCAGAAAAGAAAATTCGTCGATCAACCATTGGTTTCTTAACCTTTTGGAGCATCGAGAGTTTATTCTATCTCGGATTGCTTTATAATACTTACTCTCCAGATGTATGGGGATTTTTTCTAGTCATATTCGGTTTTTTCACCGTGTTGTTGTTGATCCCCACATTGATTTACCTCCGTGTTATGAATGTACGTTTTCACCGAAGTAAGGAATCCATACAAGACGAAAAAGTCAAGAAACGCACACCGAAATGGCCCCGAATTTTTGCAATGGTGATGTTGGCAGAGGTAATCATGCTTCTCCTTGCTTTGGTGTTCGGCAGAAACTTTTAAATCGCTCTAACCAGCTTGGTTGCGCATATATCAAGATTTTCAGTGAAACAACACCTCAATATCCAAACTGTTCTGAACCAACAAACCAAATCACTCCTGCACCTCATTTCTCAAATTATAATCCGCCAAATGTGTTATTTTTCATGAGATTTGGCGAAATACAATGTGTTGTATTGAATAACAAATTGATCTACGACGACAACATTCTTTTGATTCGAATCTCTCTCAAGCGTTTCGGTTTTTTTTTAAAGTCTCGGATCCAACACCCTATACAATCTGTTCATCAGAACATCAATGACCATAAAAATTAAGGCTATCATGATCACACCTCCCATCAAGATGGGGAGGTCACCTTTCTCAATGGCTTGAAACATTACCTGTCCCATTCCGCGCCAACCAAATACAAACTCCACAAACAAGGCACCTGCCAACAATGAGGCAAACCATCCCGAAATGGCCGTGAGCACAGCATTCAATGAGTTGGGTACTGCGTGTCGCCACAAGATTCTGGTTTCAGACAATCCCTTGGCCCGAGCCGTGCGGATAAAATCCTGCTGGTAGATGTCCAACAATGTTGATCGCATCAATTGCACCACCACGCCCAAGGGTCTTATCATTAAGGTCAATACAGGCAATACCATATTGCGCCAAGCCAATTGTTTTCCCTCCCAAGGATCCAGGTCATACATGCTCCCCGTCAATGGCAATCCTGTCCAATCTCCCCATTGCACCGCGAGCAACCATGCCAAAATGATGGCCATAAAAAATGACGGCGCTGACATGCCCAAAGATGAAATCGTGAGCAATGCCTTATCCAAAATGCTGTTTTCCCACTTGGCTGAAGCGACTCCAAACAAGACTCCCAATATCAATGAAAAAAAAATAGAAACGGTGGCCAACAATAACGTGGCTGGCATCACAGACATCAACACTTCCGAAACTTCTTGGTCGTTGATGTAAGAGCGACCCAAGAAAGGCCACTTGATTCCCCAATCAACTACACCCAAAGAAACGTGAACTCCAGAAAAATCATCTTGCCAAGCCCAGCGAGAGGCTTCATCCAGGGCATGAAAAGAAATAGGGGACATGCCATTCAGGAACAATAAATATTGCTCCGTTAAGGTTAAATCCAAATTCCATTTCCTTCGGGTATTTTCAATGATTTCAGCATTGGTATTTTCTCCTAGAACATTTCGAACCGGATCATTACCCGATAAATGAAACAACAAAAAGACGAGAATGGATACCCCGAGAAAAATCGCTAACGATTTGCCCAACGTTTTAATCATGGGCTGCCGTTTGCTTGGCTTCTTCCATTTGAATCAACGCAAACACCGCATAGTTGAGGATATCTTGGTATCCACTTTCAATGCCCTCACTCACAATGGTCTTTCCTTGGTTGTCCTCAATTTGTTTGATGCGCAACAACTTCATCAATATCAAATCAGTAAAGGAAGAAACGCGCATGTCTCTCCAAGCTTCCCCGTAATCGTGGTTCTTATTCATCATCAATTCCAATGTGGCATTGACCTTGGATTGATAAGCTGTAACCGCTCTATCGACGGGCCAATCAGTATCAGCAGGATCATTGTCCTGCATCTGAATCAGCGCCATCACTGCATAATTCACAATACCAATGAACTCATCCTGTATACCTTCTCCTACTTTGTTGGTCCCCGTCTCTTCCAATGTTCGGATGCGTTGTGCTTTGATAAAAATCTGATCGGTTAAACTCTTGGGGCGCAAAATGCGCCATGCTGTTCCATAATCTTTGGTTTTCTTGGTAAAAAGCTCCTTGCAAAAGGAAATTATCGATTGATATTGTGTAATTGTCTTTTCCACGTCTGATATTTGAGGACTCGTTCAAAATTAATCGCATTCCCGCATACGATGATAAAAAAATTGGAATTTGTTTCCCACGGCACATCCTACTCGTTAGAAGTGCCAGCCATCATGGGCATTGTCAACTGCACCCCTGATTCCTTTTTACCGGAAAGCAGATTCAAATTAGACATGCAAAAAACCATTGAAAATTGGATCCATTTGGGTGTTGACATTTTGGATGTCGGAGGGCAGAGTACCAGACCTGGTGCAACCTACATCGATGCGGAAACAGAATGGTCAAGAGTTGAGCCGGTGCTGAATTGGATAAAACAAACTTTTCCTTCCCAACTGATTTCCATTGACACCTTTCATCCATCAGTAGCTTCTCGGGCCCTGAAAATGGGCGTTCACATCATCAACGATGTATCAGCAGGAGATTGGGAAGAAGGGATGTTTTCAGTACTGAATCAATTCCAAGCTCCTTACATTTTGATGCATGCCCAAGGAAAACCGCAGACCATGCAACTTGCGCCACAATACAATGACATCATTTCGGAGCTCATTGCCTTTTTCAAACAAAAAATTTCCATTGTCAAACAAGACAATCCTAAAGCTCAAATATGGATCGATCCAGGATTTGGATTCGGTAAAAACTTTGAGCACAATCAATCCATCCTTCAAAATTTGAGTGAACTTTCCATTCTAAACTGCCCTATTTTAGCAGGACTTTCAAGAAAGAAAATGATACAAACAACATTAGGCTGTTCAGCAGAGGAAGCGCAAATGGGGAGCACACTTGCTCATCTATTGGCCACCGTGAAAGGGGCCAGTATTATTCGTACGCATGACGTCGCTGAGTGTATCGAATTAAAAAAAATATTCAACACCTTTAATTGATAACAATGAAAAAACAATTTGGACTATTCCTTTTAGCCCTGGCTGTGCAGTTGGGCGTGGCGCAGGAGAAGCTGACATTAGAAGAAGCTGTTAGACAACAATTCGGAAAGTTTTATCCGGAGCATTTACAGGAGTTGAATTGGATCAACGGCACGGACAACTATGCCTTTACCAAAAATGATACGCTTTGGAAAGGGAATGCGCTTAAACCTGAGTTGGCTTTGCCCTTGTTTTCAAAAACAGATTTATCGAAATGGTCTGGATACACCCTAGCCAATATGCCGCATATGGAGTGGATCAATGAATTTGAATTCTGGTACGAGGCCGATGGCAAATACTTTAGTGGCTCAATTCAAAATAAAAAAGTAAAGCAGACCAATCAATTGCCTGATGGTGCTGAGAATGCCAGCTATCATCCTAAAAATGGACACTTGGCCTACACCATTGGCAATAATCTTTTTGTCAAAACCAATCAGGTGTATGCTGTCACTGCTGATCCTGAATTCATTGTGCACGGACAAAGTATTTCACGCAATGAATACGGAATAGAAAAAGGAATATTCTGGTCCCCCGATGGAAACTTTGTTGCTTTTTATAGCAAAGACGAATCTGATGTAGCGGATTATCCATTGACCAATTACAAAACAATGCCCGCCACCGTCAACATGATCAAATATCCTATGGCTGGGGGCAAAAGTGAAAAGGTATCCTTGAGTATTTTCCCGATCAAAAACGTTGGTGTCAAAGATCCCGGAACAGGATACATGACGCTAGAGATTACAGATGAGCAAGGAAAGAAAAGTGATCAATTTTACATTACCAATGTGGGATGGACACCCAATAGTGAATCTTTGCTTTTGGCGTGGATGAATCGTTCTACAGACAAAATGAAATTGATGCATTATAGCAGCAAGGATGGAAAATACTTGGGTGAAATATTTCAAGAAACAGACTCCAAATGGGTCGAACCAGACCAAGCGCCCATGTTTATTCCCGGCAAGAGAGATGAGTTTTTGTGGAGATCCTACCGCGGAGAGTGCCATGAATATTTTCATTTCAATTTAAAAGGAGAGATTCTTGGGAAGGTAGATGGCTGGGAACAAGAAAAAATCAAAGGCTTTGACAACAGTGGGAAATGGATGCTGGTTGAAGGAAGATCAAAGGACGGATTGAACACCACCGCCTACCTATATAACACTCAAGATAAAAAAACTTCCCCCATTTCACTAGCTCCTGGCATGCATGACCTATCCATCTCCGCCGATGGAAAACAGATATTGGACACCTACAACCATTTGAACACCCCCAATAAAAGCGTTGTATTGAACAACAACGGAACCATTAAAAAAGAACTTTTAACGTCTTCCGATAAATTGAAAGACAAGAAGATTGGCATCACTGAAATTGGCAGCATTAAAGGTCATGACGGAACGATGCTCAATTATCGACTGATCAAACCGACGACATTCGATCCCAAGAAAAAATACCCGGTGCTGGTTTATGTGTACAATGGGCCGCATGTGCAATTGATCAACAACGGATACTTGGGAGGTGCTTCATTGTGGATGAACTATTTTGCAGAAAAAGATTATTTGGTATTCACCCTAGATGGAAGAGGAAGCTCCAGTAGAGGTAAGCAATTTGAACAGGCCATTCACAGACAATTGGGAACAGCAGAAATGGAAGATCAGATGGCGGGTGTCGAATGGCTGCGCAGTCAATCCTTTGTGGATGAAAGCAAAATGGCCATCCATGGTTGGAGCTTTGGAGGATTCATGACCACATCAATGATGCTCCGACAGCCTGGAGTTTTTAAATGTGGTGTAGCAGGTGGACCTGTCTTGGATTGGAACTTGTACGAAGTGATGTATACCGAACGATACATGGATACACCAACAGAAAACCCTGAAGGATACAAAGCCAATAACATGAGCGAGTACGTGAAAAATTTATCCGGTCCACTCCTCATGATCCATGGAACAGACGATAACGTCGTTGTCATGCAACACAACATGCGATTCCTCAGCACTTGCATAACCAACCTTATTCCTATAGACTTTTTCGCTTACCCAGGCCACGAGCACAATGTAAGAGGAAAAGACCGCGTGCATTTGATGCATAAGGTATTGGATTATGTAGAACATGAATTACATCACTAACCTATCCTTATCTTTGCCTTATGTCAGAAATTTTAAAGAATACAGCACTTACAAAAGTGCATGAGTCCTTGGGAGCGAAAATGGTTCCGTTTGCAGGATACAACATGCCCGTTCAATATAAAGGTTTGATTGAAGAGCACCATTGCGTGAGAAAGGCATTGGGTGTTTTTGATGTGAGCCACATGGGAGAATTTTGGGTGAAAGGTCCAAAAGCCTTGGACTTGATCCAAAAAGTCACCTCCAATGATGCCTCCAAATTATTTGATGGAAAAGTGCAATACAGCTGCCTGCCCAATCAAGAGGGAGGAATCGTTGATGACCTATTGGTATACCGATTTGGTGAAGAAGAATATTTCTTGGTTGTCAATGCCTCAAACATCGACAAAGATTGGAATTGGATTCAACAATTCAATCAGGAGATTGGTGCAGAAATGAGCAATGTATCTGACGATTACTCTTTGTTGGCCATTCAAGGTCCTTTGGCATTGAAAGCCATGCAAAAATTGACCAACATGAATGTTGTTGACATGGAATATTACACCGTACAGCGCGGAACTTTTGCAGGAAAAAATAACGTCATCTTTGCCACCACTGGTTACACAGGTGCTGGAGGTTGTGAAATTTATTTCAAGAATGAAGATGCTCATGACATCTGGAATGCAGTGATGGATGCTGGTGCTGAATTCGGCATTCAACCCATTGGATTGGGAGCACGTGATACATTGAGATTGGAGATGGGATTCTGTTTATATGGCAATGATATTGATGATACCACATCGCCCATTGAGGCAGGATTGGGTTGGATTACCAAATTCACCAAAGACTTCACCAACTCAGAAGCATTGAAATTGCAAAAGTCCAATGGCGTTAGTAAAAAATTGGTAGCCTTTGAAATGATTGATAAAGGCATTCCGCGTCATGGATATGAAATTGCACAAGCCGATGGAAGTGTTGTTGGTGTTGTAACCAGCGGTACCCAATCGCCGAGTTTGGGCAAAGCCATTGGAATGGGATATGTCCCCACTTCCATGAGTGCCGTGGGTTCTGAAATTTATTTATTGATCAGAGGAAAGCAATTAAAAGCCCAAGTAGTTTCATTGCCTTTTTACAAACAATCCTAGTGTCGTGATTCAAGTTGAACGCAAGCTCGTAGAAGTATGCTACACCCCAGGGCAATACGCCTTGTACAAGGGTGATTTCGACATTGTTGTCGTTATCGACGTATTGCGTGCAACCAGTGCAATGACCACTGCCTTGCATTACGGAGTAGAAAAAATCATTCCTGTGGCCACTTTAGAAGAAGCCATCGATTACAAAGCCAAAGGCTTCATTGTTGGTGCAGAGAGGGATGGACAGGTAGTGGATGGTTTTGATTTTGGCAATTCGCCCTACGTCTATATTGACAATGATATGCGCGGCAAAACAGTGGTGCTTACTACAACCAATGGAACCAAAGCCATTGACATTGCTAAAAATGACGCCACCGTTGTTATTGGTTGTTTGAACAATCTGCAGCATCTTTGTGATTGGCTTATAAAACAACACAAGAACACCCTCATTTTGGCATCGGGGTGGAAAGATAAAGTGAATTTGGAGGACACCATTTGCGGTGGAGCCATTGCGGATATTCTCATTGAATCCAGAAAATTCAGGGCCAATGAAGACAGCACTGTAGCGGCCAAATTCATTTATAAAAGTGCCAAAGAGCATCTGTGGAGCTTTCTCAGAGCCTCTTCGCACCGCAGAAGACTTATTCATTTAAAGATTCAGAAAGATGTCAAGTATTGCTTGACATCGAACACCGTTCCTTGCATCCCCATCCTCAGGAACGGAGCGCTTGTAAAACTTGAAGAATAGATTTTTATGGCTGTTTTGGGTGTTGATGGTATCGTCAGCACCCAAAGCTTCATGTCCTGATCACGCCACTGAATGGGGATTTTTTGGGCACAAAAAAATAAACGAGCTTGCTGTCTTTTGTCTTCCCTCTCCCCTATTTGAATTCTACAAAGAAAACCAGGCCTATTTGATTGAACACAGCGTTGATCCCGATCGTCGAAGACACAGTGTCAAGGGAGAGGCGGAAAAACATTTCATTGATTTGGACCACTATTACTTTAATGGGAAGTTGCCCGTCATGCCGACAACATGGAGCAAAGCCATTTGTCAGTTTGAAGAGGACAGTTTGCTGGAAAACGGCATCGTCCCTTGGCACATTCAAAAGCAATTGCACCAACTTACAGAGGCCTTTGTTACAAAAAACAAAATGCGTGTTCTGCAAATCAGCGCTGAATTGGGGCATTACATCGGTGATGCCCATGTTCCTTTGCACACCACCAGCAATTACAACGGACAAAAAACCAACCAATATGGCATTCACGGTTTATGGGAATCTCGCATTCCTGAGCAATTGTTTGATGAATACCGATTTGCCTACCACACCGCGGAAATAGAAAATCATCCTGATCAGCGCATCTGGTCTATCATCTACCAAAGTCATTCCGCATTGGACAGTGTGTTTGAATTTGAACGCTTGGTTCAAAAAGAACTTGGGGAGAAGAAAATGGAAGTCGACTATCGAAATGGAGCCATTGTCTATCAATACAGTGATGCCTTTACTCTGGCTTATTCGAAAAAACTACAACATCAAGTGGATCGACGAATGAGAAGTGCCATTGCCTGTATCGCAGACTTCTGGCTGACAGCCTGGGTCAATGCCGGACAGCCTGACTTGATAAATTGGAGCCAATCCATTCATTTAAAAAAAGAGAAGGAAGAACGACCTCAAGGAACCGTAAGATCACATGAATAAAATCAATCGTTAGCAATAAACACCCGCTTTACAACGGTTGTATCATCCAACAACCATTGCAAAAAAATCACTTGCTGCATTTTTGCCAATTGGACACTTTTGGGGGATAGGAAATGATGGTTTAATTTTCTTCCCATCGCATCATAGGCCCCCAACCATTTCGCGTCTCCTTTCCAATTTATCGTACCATTGTTGATGGAATAATCAAAATTGGAAGGATTGATTTCTAACTCGCCGACAGTAAAACAAGGAACAATGGTGTTTTCAATCTGAAAAGTATTGGGTTGTATAAAAAGACAACCATTCCCTCTAACCAACCAAGCCTGTTGTGACATCCCTTGAGAGTGGCTATTGTCTAAACCAACAGAGTGAAGATGGTTGTTTTTATCAAACACCACGTCATTCATTTTGCACAACAGATCACCGCCGATGAATCCATTCCCCATCCATTGATCATTGGTATCAAAATAATTGTAAAAACCTCCTCCCATGCCAAATCCAAATTCGAAAGACCAACCCACCGCGCAATAAACAAGGCTATCTTGTGAAAATCCCACACCATGAAACATGGTCTCTCTTTGATAATTGGGGTAATTAGAAATGGACCACATGCCAGCACCGGATTGCCATTTCATCAATTGCGGTCTAAACTGATTGTTGTGATAAAAGCCCCCCACCATTACCAATGCATCCTCTTTTACAATGGCATCGTGCATAAGGACAGAATCGCCATTGATAACATTAACAGTATCCCATTGAAATGACCACTGATTGTCCAATTCAAAAGTCCTTGTCAATGGAATAGAATCCTCATTCCAATAACTCGCAAAGCCCACCCAACCTTCGTTCCCTTGATGAGTGACAAAAGAAGATTCTAGATTTGGCGTGTTGATGCTAAGATTCATTCGATCTTCTACATTGTAGACGCCCATCCCTCCGGTGCTCATTACTTTCCACAATGCTAAGTCCCAATGGCCATTGCTATTGAGTGTGCGACCAGATATAGAAATGATTCCATCTTGCGATGCGGCAAACCGTTGAGCGAATTGCCACCCTTCCTCTTCAAAAATCTTAGACTCTAATAATTGCCCATTGGGATCCACGACATACAAAACTGCATCATAGCCCTGCGCACTAAAACTTGACGTTGTTCCCAACAACAACAAATGACCATTGGGCAAAAACATCAAATCCACACCCAAGTCTACCCCATTACCACCAAAACTAAAACTTCCCAAACACTGATGCGTTGAGTCCAAATGGAGAAGGTAAATATCTTGACCATACCCAACTGTGCTCGAGGTAGTTCCAATGCACCACAATGAGTTGTCTTCAGCGACAACCATTCGCTCTAAAACCTCATCTCCACCATATCCCATTCTATCCCACCACAAAGTGTCAATCACCACAGATGATGATTGCGAGCTTCCCATGAAATGGAGCAGGACACCAATAGAAATGAGAACGCATTTAGGCATGGATCGCATCGTGAATTTTACAAAGTTCAATCAAAAGACTTTCCAGATGGTTCAAGTGCAACATGTTGGCGCCATCACTTTTGGCTTCTTTGGGGTTCGGGTGGGTCTCAATAAACAAGCCATCCGCTCCTGTAGCAATCGCAGCCTTTGCAATGGTTCCAATGAGCTCAGGCTTACCTCCAGTAACACCCGAAGATTGATTGGGTTGTTGTAAACTATGCGTACAATCCATGACAACAGGAGCAAACTGTTGCATGGCAGGGATGTTTCTATAGTCTACCACCAGATCCTGATATCCGAACATGGATCCACGCTCAGTCAACCAAATATTCTCATTGCCTGACTGTCTGATTTTATCTACGGCGTGTGACATGGATTCTCCTGACAAGAACTGTCCCTTTTTCACATTCACCAATTTACCCGTTTGTGCAGCGGCAATCAATAAATCCGTCTGTCTACAGAGAAACGCAGGAATTTGCAGAATATCAACGTACTTGGCTGCCATTGCGGCTTCGTCAGCAGCATGTATATCGGTAGTCGTCGGCACCCCCAATTTTTGTCCGACGTCAGCAATCCATTGCAAAGCTTTCTCATCCCCAACACCAGTATATGAATCCAAACGCGATCGGTTGGCCTTTCTGTACGATGCTTTGAAAATATAAGGGATGGAAAGTTGATCACAAATGCGTTTGACCTCTTGACCGATTTCATGTACCATCGACTCTCCCTCCACCACACAAGGGCCTGCAATTAAAAAAAACCGATTCCCTTTCAAGTTGGGGAAGGCATTTAATGATCGGTGATCTCTTTCTTTTCTCATAATTAAAAAATTCTCTTTTGAATACTAATTTGACACATCAATTGACGGCTATTGGCCATTAAAAAACCAGGAAGTTCTGAAGCCAAGACGGATAAGTTAAAGTCTTTTTTATTGTTCATGAACCCTACTTCACCCGATAGCGCGTATCGGTCATTAAAAGTGTGATTCAACGCCAACTCATAATGCAAAAAGCCGTGCTTTATGGGGAAATTACTCTTTGAAAAGTACAGTGTTTGCCAACCCAGTTGTCTTTCAAAACAATAAGTAATCACCCTGTATCCTATGCCTTTGGTGGATACACCTGCCGTCAGACGAGTGGGCAATTGAATACTTCTGTCTTTTGTTTTTTTCAGTGGTTCTGTCCATTGTGCCAATGCCTCATCTCCCTTTTGCCCATTTAAAATGGCTTCAGACCATGAAATGCCCGCGAATGATTCATTTGCACGCCAAGCACTTCTCTCAACATCCTTGAATTTAATCCACCCCAAATCTGCAACTTCTCCTATCCATTCCACTTCACCTAACCTCTTTTTCCACTGGAAGTCCAAGCCAATGCCTACACCGCTATTGGGTTGCAATGATTTGACCTGAACCATGCGATAATTCAAGTCAATGAAAGATCCATTGGGATCAGAATAGACCTCTCCCTTATCGATTCTAAATTGATAAAAATCGCTTCCTTCAATGCCATTTATAAAAAATGACCAACCGCCTTTTTCGCTCTCCAAACCCAGTCCAATCTTTTGATAAGAAAGTTGTGTAAATGTTGTATTGGATAAATCTAATTTTTGTCCCAAGAAAGGTGCGTTGCCTAAAAGGGCCAAACCAAATACATCCTTGCTAAAAACAAGATGATTCCAAGAGCATTTTTTCCATTGCACACAAAATAAACTTTTGGGCAAGAACGAAGAGGAATCTAAAGCTGACTTCAATTGAAAACCAAATTCCTGTTGCCCCATCAGCTGATTACGCTGATTCAACTGTTGATACAAATGTTGATTGGCAGTATGATTTAATGTCCCACCGAATAACACCGTCCGAACAAAATCCAAATGAATGGCATTGCTTTGGCCCAACCATGCTCCCTCTAGGACAACATAAACCGGTTTATATTCCAACTCAGGCGCATTACCAAATACAGCATCATAATGAACCGGGATGGTATCTTGTCCTAAAACACAAAAGGAACTCAGCAGTAGGGGTAGATAGAGGCAAAGATTTCTCATTCGATTGTGCTTTGAACAGTTACATCACCTGTGATTTTTAATCGCGCATATTGCTCTGGTCGCACGCTTACAAAATGGGGATAATCGGTTGTATTAAAAACCCAACGCAAGCGAACACCTCCATTTGATTTGATTTCTTCCCATTGACGCGGATTAACGATTAAGGAAGAAAGACTCTCTTGCACAACCAGTTTGTTAGATGCCTCATTCCATCCACCTGCGCCAATATGAATTACGCCGAGCAACTCGGCCTCATGCATCACCATGACATCGGCTTCAAAAGGGAACGTATTTTCCGCATGAAAATCCAAAGATCCATTCCAATCACTTTTGCTATCCCATTGGATGGACAACCATTCTTCCGCAGTCAAATCCTTTGCTGTGAAAGCCAACGGGGCGTGCAGTTTAGAATGAATCTGTAACATTTTTGAGGGATAAATAAAATCATTGGTTCCATTCATATTTCCCAATGGGTTCAATTGAACGTTGGCATCTATACTGGCAGAGCCACCTAAGTAATTGGTCACTGATAACAAATTGGAGTTGTCCTCATCCCAATGTAAATTCAGCAGCTGAGGATTCACCGCGCCTTGCCAATCCTCTGCTCTAGCAATGGCCAAAGATTGACCAATACCAGGTGCATTTAATGACAACGGCTCTTGGCCATCTCGTTCAAAATGGATATCATTCCATTGCATCATTAAATCCACTCCCATCCAATTTTGAATTTCGCAATCCCAGTTCAAGGCTGGCAAATGAATTTCACCTTGTGGAAAATCCTTGCCCAAAGACAACGCTTCTTGAATATGAATTTCTTGTTGACCAAAATATCCTCTGGCATAAGAAACTTTTGGAGCAATGAATGACACTTCAACTGAGACAGCTTGGCCAGCCATCACTGCAGTATTTCCTGTGGCATATGAAGATGCTGATACTTGCATTGTTGTCGCAAGGTCATTGACCAAAAATCCTGTCACACCAGTCAAATCAAACTGAGCGTGGCTCAAATCCAAATCACCCTCTATCACACCTGGAGTATTGACATTGCCCGCATCTACCTCAACATCGATTATTAGCGGCCAACCATTGATCGTTGTTCGTTGAATACTATAAACACAATGCAAAGGACCCCCAATGTGATTCTCAATCCGGTAGTGCAAGGTTCCAGATTGCAAGTGCAAAGCTTTCAATTGAACATCATCAGGCAACAGTCCCGATTGATTTTGAACCTCATTGATGAGCATCACACTTGGAGGTACGCTAACCGAAACGGGAACTTGATAATCCAATTGAACCGTGGTATCCGCTATGGTCAGCAATGAATCTACTCCAAAATCCAATGTTGTATCAAATACCAAATCATACCAACCTTGATCATTGACCCGAAGAAATTTTTCATCCAATAAATCGGACATTTTTATCTCACCATCTGCCAGGGGAACAACCCAATCACTGCTCCACTTTAATTCTTGCTTTTGGCAACCCAAAAACAAAAAGGCGAATAAAATAGCCAGAGGAAGGAGAGGCTTAATTCTTTTCATGCAGTTGTTTTGTAAACCAAAATGGTTTAATTACTTTTAGAAGGATATACAACTCTGTCAATATCCAGGGCCAAATAGCGCGGTGCATGGTTTGAGGTGTCCAGCCCACCAAGAACATCTCGAGCAAAAGAACTGCGGCAAAAATAATGGCCACTCGCCTTTCCCAAGTTGCACAAGATCTTGGCGTTCTGAATAAGAAATAGAACCAAAATGGGTTGGCCCAAATCAAATTCCAATTGTTA
>JACCEC013087599.1_pt1 | contig 24870 bp, 33 predicted proteins | sample 7450121 | NCBI WGS metagenome assembly JACCEC01 (sample SAMN15323455, study PRJNA562643) | freshwater metagenome | isolation source: river surface water | place: USA:Blue River Watershed | collected 2017-08-18 | reverse complement strand
CAGGACAATGATAAGTACATCGCAGACGAAGCGTTCAAGCCCTTTAGTCATTACAGTGCTGACTTCAACGTGCAATTCCACGATCGAAACCTAAGCGAAATATACGGCAAAGTTCAACGCTACATTGATCAACATCAAGACTTTTTTGTTGCACACAGCATCACAAGTGTGTATAATATCAAGGCACAGCCACTGAGATATCCCGTTGCTGATTTACTATACAACGGCAACCGAGAACAATTATTGAAAGAGATTGCACAACGGCAGTGGGTGCAACAAGTTATTTTAGAATGAAACAGGCAACCATAGTTATCAAGGACGAAGTCAACATCAAGATCGAAGGACTTGATTTGGACTGTCGCAAAAAATTAGTAAACACATTCAAGTACGATGTGCCGTATGCACGATATTTGCCAGCAGTGCGTTTAGGACGTTGGGATGGCAAGGTCAGTTACTTCCAGCTAGGCGGATCAACATTTACAAACTTGCTGCCTGAGATACTGCCTATCTTGGAGCAGTACGACTACGACGTTGATTTAGATGATCAACGCGACTATTCCAACACCTTTGACTTTGACGAAGTAGAAGAACATCGTTGGGCATACAAAACATGGCCCAAAGGGCATCCTGCAGAAGGACAGCCTATCATGTTGCGCGACTATCAAGTTGAGATTGTTAACAACTTCCTAAAGAATCCGCAGTGTATTCAAGAAGTGGCCACAGGCGCAGGCAAAACAATTATGACTGCTACCCTGAGTGGTGCTGTGGAAGCCTATGGTCGAAGCATTGTGATTGTGCCCAACAAGGACCTGGTGCGACAAACAGAAAAAGACTATCGCAACGTAGGACTAGATGTAGGCGTTTACTTTGGTGATCGCAAAGAGCACGGACACCAGCACACTATTTGCACATGGCAGAGTCTCAATGTGCTGATGAAAAACACCAAAAACGGCACTGCTGACATTACCATCCAGGACTTCATTGAGGGTGTTGTATGCGTCATGGTAGACGAAGTACACATGGCCAAAGCAGATGCTCTCAAAACACTGTTGACCAGTATCATGGCAAAGATTCCTATTCGCTGGGGGCTCACAGGCACAGTGCCCAAGGAAAAGTTTGAAAGCCAAGCACTGTTGGTCAGCTTGGGTCCCGTGATTGGCAAACTGTCGGCCAACGAACTACAACAACAAGGTGTGCTGGCACAGTGTCATGTCAACATTGTGCAGCTTATGGACCATGTAGAGTTTGCAGACTATCAAAAAGAACTAAAATACTTGTTGGAAGAGTCGGGCAGACTGGATGCTATTGCTGCGCTGGTTCGACAAGTAAACGAAACAGGTAATACCTTGGTGCTAGTAGATCGCGTGGCAGCAGGGCATGCACTGGTGGAACGACTGGGCGAAAAAGCAGTGTTTGTATCGGGTGCAACCAAAGGTGCAAAAAGACAAGAAGAATATGATGAAGTGGCTGAAGCAACAGATAAAATCATTGTGGCAACATATGGAGTGGCTGCTGTTGGTATTAACATCCCCCGTATTTTTAATTTGGTTATGGTTGAAGCTGGTAAAAGCTTTACTAGAGTCATTCAGTCGATTGGCCGTGGCATTCGTAAAGCGGAAGATAAAGATCATGTGGAGATCTGGGACATAACCTCAACCTGTAAGTTTGCCAAGCGACACCTGACCAAACGCAAGGCCTACTACAAAGAAGCCAACTATCCGTTTACACAAGAAAAGCTAGACTGGATGAAGCTGGCTTGACATATTGAGTACAATACTGTATATTACAACATATGAGAATATTAACCCTAGACAACGAAACCTATGACTTAGATCATTTACCTGAAGAGATAGATGACATGCGCTTTGCTATCTTAGACAATAGCAACCCAGCAGACCCTGACTATCACTTTATTCCATTGATCTTCCTAGAGAGTTTTAACTCGCCTGCCTTGGTGCTACGCATAGGCAAGAACACTATTCGCATGCCCATGGACTGGCAGGTCCTGATTGGAGAACCAGACATTGGTGATTTAGAAGTACTGCCACTGACCAGCATCAACGATCGTGGCTTCAAAGTATTTCAGTTCAATCCACTAGGCAGTTTCCGCCCTAGCTTTCCTGACATTGAAATCTTGGATGTGTATCATGAAGTGTCGTGGTATGCTCCTAAACTAAAGAACGGACAGATGTTGGCAGTGCCGATCACAGACGGAGAGAATCCTGACTGTGTGTACTTTGTCAAAGACGTAAGTCGCAACTGCGAGATTGTAGATTACAACAAGGCATGGTGATATGAAAATCAAATACGACATTCATGACATCGGCGGGGAAGTTGTCAAAGACAACGAAACATACCTGCTGAAAGATAACAAGACGCTGAAGAATCTTGTGCTGAGCTCCACTAAACTGTATCGTGGTCAAAGCACACGTGGCCACAATCATGCAGGCCAGGAAGAAGTTTACTTTTTTGTACAAGGTACAGGAGTAATGATCGTGGACGAAGAACGTTTTCGCGTCAACCCTGGCGACATTGTACTGATTCCCGATGGCGCATTTCATCGAGTGATCAACGACGGCGAAATGAACCTTGTGTTTAACTGTGTGTTTGACGGCAAAAGGAACCACTGATGGGCACTCTAACTCCGGGCGCAACTTACATCTACGAACGAGCAGACGGTCGTATCTATGCTCGAGAGTTTGGTCACACTGAACGCAAACTAGTGGGTTACGATAACCAGCATCAAGGATCTGCCGAACGCAGATACCTCATGACAGAAATGAACTCAGTGCTGACCATGTGCGAGCAACACACGGACATGAAAGACTTGCTGGACAAGTTGTTTGTGCTGTATAATCTAAGAAAAACACATGAGTGATAAACTAAACATTGCCAATGAAATGCGTATGTTTGACCGCAAGGTCAGAACGTTCTGGGATGATCTCACAGACGAAGAACGCAAGAAGTTTGCTCCGTTCTTGATGATCCGTTGGGGCAGTTGCGTAGAAGGCAGTCGCGAACTGCAAGAGTTCTATGTGATTGCCACCAACGAGCGACTCAACAAGCACTTCTTCAGCTTTAACTCCACGCGGCACAAAAAGCTACAGTGGTTATTGGCCACAACAGTGAGTCCAGACTTGGGATCATTCAAGCACAATTGGATCGCCCCCAAGAAGAAAGAAAGCAGCAACGCCATACGCAAACAATTGGCTGAGTTATTCCCACACTACAAAGATGATGAGCTAGATTTGCTAGCCAGCATAACAACCAAAAAAGAACTAGATGAGTATTTGCGCAAGCATGGAACAGACTCAAAGTAAATTTGTCTGCGAGTTTTGTAAAAAGTCTTTTGTTCGTGAGAGTTCTATTATCTCACACATGTGCGAACCCAAACGTCGCAGGCTAGAAAAAAGCGAGCGCGGAGTTCAGCTGGGCTTTCAAGCCTTTGTGTTGTTCTATAGGACACTGAAACCCACTGCGGTCAAAACATTTGATGACTTTGCTGACTCTCCTTACTACAAAGCCTTTGTAAAGTTTGGGCGCTACTGTGTAGACATCCGAGCAATCAATCCAGCACGTTTCATGGAATGGTTGCTGAAGCAGAACAAAAAGATCGATCGTTGGTGCAGTGACCAAATTTACACAGAGTATCTCCTGTATTACTTGTTGGTCGAAGCAGTTGACGATGCTCTAGCTCGTGCTGTAGAATACAGCATTGATTGGAATGAAAAAACAGGGCACCCGGCACACGACTGCTTGCGTTACGGCAATGCCAACGCACTGTGTTATGCTATTACCACAGGACGTGTGAGCCCTTGGGTGATCTATAATTCAGAGTCAGGTCAACAGTTCTTGAGCAACTTGGATCAAGGACAGATTGGTTTAATCTGGCCATATATTGATTCGGACAAATGGCAGAATAGGTTTGCTGAGTCGCCCGAGGATCAACAGTATGCTAGAGACATTTTAAAAAAGGCAGGATGGTAATATGATCAAAGGTATCAACGGCGGCTACGGAGTTCAAGTCAGCGGCGGTTTCATGAACTGGCCTAGTTTTTACAATACACCGAGCTCAACTGGCAATACGCTGATAGGACAACTTCGTTACAATGGCTCGAGCCAGAACTTGGAAGTCTATGACGGCAACACTTGGTTGATGGTGGGCAGTTCTTACCCTACAGTCGAACTCAGCGGCGAAGTGCAGTCTATTGTAAACTGGGCTAGAATGAAAATGGCAGAAGAAGCACGTATTCGAGAGCTTGCGGACAAACATCCGGCAGTAGCAGAAGCATTGCGAGCAGTTGAACAAGCTCAAGAACAAGTCAAGATTGTAGCAGCACTAGTAGACAACGCATGAACTTGTTTAACCAGTTGTTCACAGGGGTTGACGTTCCTACAAAAACATGTGGAATGTGCCTAGAAGAAAAACCCCTGGGTGCATTTGGTCGAGACGGTGGTGCTAACTATCTTAGATACGAATGCAAAGACTGTGCTAAGAAACAAGCCAAACTGCTTAAAAAGATTAAACAGTCTGTTGCCCCGCCGCCCAAAGACCATAAGTGTCCCATATGTAACAGGACAGAGGAAGAAGCTCGTGGGCAGAACATCAACAGGAACAGACAAATCTGGTGCGCAGATCACGACCACGAAACAGACCAGTTCCGTGGTTGGATCTGTCACAAGTGTAATCTAGGCCTGGGCAATTTTGCTGATGATAAAGGGCGATTGCAAGCCGCTATAAAATATTTGGAAAATCATGAGCGCAGACATTGACATTGACATGCCCGACAGGGACGCATTGCTGAAGCTGATTCAGCATGTTCCGGCGCGACTAGAAGTCGACGGGCGTGTTCGCCGGCACAATTCAGGCGTGTATGTTACAGAAATTCCTAGAGATCCAATCAATGGATGTGCCAGTATCGATTACGAGTCAGCAGAGCAACGTGGCTACTTCAAGATCGATTTGTTGAATATGAGCGTTTACAGTTTGGTTCAAAGTCCTGAGCACTATGAATCTATGTTAAACGCAACACCTCCATGGTCTCGGCTATGGACTGATGAACCCTGGGCCTCTCAGCTGGTGCATGTGGGCAATTATACTGAATTGCTGCGGCAAATGAAACCAGATTCGATACCTAGGATGGCTGCTTTTATCTCGATTATTCGCCCGGGCAAAGCACATCTACAAAGAAAGCCCTGGGCAGAAGTGTTTGCTAGTGTATGGGACGGCGACGATAGTCGCGGATACACATTTAAGAAAAGCCACGCAGTTTCCTACGCGGCTTTGGTAGCGTTACATATGAACTTGCTCAATCAATCCGTCGAACCAGCGTAATTGACTTTCGCTTGGTTTTCTTGCGAGTAATATCGCTAAGGCTGCACACGGGACCGTGCAGTATTTCGAGATCTTTGTTTGAAAATGTTCGCAGTGTGTGGCGGAAACGGTCCCATTCCCCGCGCAGAAAAATGTTAATGGGTATGCTGTGATTGCTTTCCCACCACCATGTAGTGGCCAAATCTAAAAAAGCAATCTTGTCTTCCTGGCTAAGCACAGCCCCAAAGTCGTAGATTGTTGTCACAGTATCGTCGCGATTCTGCACTATCCCCACGTATTCGTTGTTGGCATAAACGCACAGCGTTATAAAGGGGTACTTTTCTGCCAGTTTTGTAAAAATATCACTGCCCATAAATATCTATATGTATTCCACCACCGTGTACTTATACCAGCAAATCACCAAAGTATTATTGATTGACACCAATGGTGGCTATTTCACAGCGAGGTACAATCCAGTGTACGCAAAATATCTAACCATAAACAAAGGCGTGGACAACGTACTTTTGTTTGAATTTATCAATCAAGATCAGAAGCCAGTAAACGTTACTGGCAGCGAATTTGTGTTCAGACTAATCAGCCAAGACGGATCTGAACTGTTGCTGAGCAAACAAATGGAAGTTCTCAGCGCCAGTACAGGACGAGTCAAAGTAGTACTAACCACAGAAGATACCATAAACTTTGAGGCTCAACCTGCTAGTTACAGTATCCAACGAAACCAAGGAAACTATCAACAAGCTGTGTTTGTAGACGACAATTCTGGTGCTCGCGGCGACGCTAACATTGTAGATTCAGTGTACCCAGAGTTCCAAGACAGTGCTGACCTGACCATTCCTACCATATATGGTCCTAACTCTTGGCCACAGAACCCTCCCAGTGGTTGGCCGGACTGGGCGTTGACCCCGCAGCCTGTGAACTTTGTGCAGCAAACAGAATTTTATTCTAGCCACATACCCACAAACGGTGCCAGTTTGACCACAATCAAAATGGATCTTACACACTACACTGGTACCATCAAAGCACAAGCAGCTCAAGACTATGAAGCTCCTTGGTATGACGCTACTGAGTCCACTCAGTACCTAAATCACACAGGCCCAGTCTATCTCAATGTACCAGGCTTCCACCCGTTGCTGCGTGTGGCATTTAACCAAAGCCAAGGGCAAGGTGCTCAAGCCACTGCAACGGTAGTCAATGGGGTAGTCACAGGTATTACTGTTCAGAACCCTGGCCAAAACTACATTGCAGCACCCAATGTTATTATTGTAGGCAACGGTGCTGGTGCCCGTGCTGAAGCCAGTTTGGCCAGCGATGGTGGTTGCGGCCCTATTACCGTGATTGACGGTGGTTCGGGCTACTTACCTATGAACTTCGGCGGAACAATCTTGGCCAATGTTATCATTAACAACGGTACTGTCTCCAATCTAATGTACCGCTGACACAAAGTCTGCTATAATTACAAGATGCTTGACATCTTGAATTACTTGCCGGCAAAGAGAAAATCCAGTCCCAGTGGCTGGATAAGTTTCAATGCTGTGTGCTGCCATCACAGCGGACAAAGTCAAGATCGTCGTCAACGCGGCGGTATCAAAATCACAGAACAAAGTTGGAGCTACCACTGTTTCAACTGCGGATTTACTGCTAGCTTTCAGCTGGGTCGCACAGTTGGTTTCAAAGCACGCCGACTCATGGAATGGATGGGCGTACCAGAACGTGAAATTGAAGCACTGACTATTGAAAGTCTGAGGCACAAAAACATACACGGTATTCTGGATGAACGTCAACGAATGTTCAATGTGCTACAGGGCATCACATTTGAAGAACGTGAGCTGCCGCCGGCAGCAGAATTGCTGACACCCGAGCATGGTAAGTTTTGGGAATACGCTAGAGAACGCTGTGTGCCCGAAGACTTTCCGCTGATGACACAGATAAGAACAGATGGTGTTCATTGGACTAGGCCCAGTGTGATTGTGCCATTTACGCATGACAATAAACTAGTGGGCTGGACTGCTAGATTCATTGATGGTAAGTCGCCCAAGTTCATCTCAGACAGTCAGTCAGGATATGTGTTTGGTATAGACCAGCAGCCCGAAGATTGGCAGCATGTGTTTGTAATGGAAGGCATCTTTGATGCGCTGTCAGTAGGTGGTCTAGCAGTGATGCACAATGACATCTCAGATGCCCAAGCAAGACTTATTCGCAGTCTCGATCGTCAAGTCACTGTGATTCCCGATCAAGATCGCGCAGGTTTAGAATTAATTGATCGAGCAGTGGAACTGGGTTGGGCAGTGAGCATACCCAACTGGGAAGACTGCAAAGACGTCAATGATGCTGTGAAAAAATACGGGCGACTTGGTACCGTATTGAGTATACTTGAAGCTAGAGAAACCAGTAAAATTAAAATAGAGCTAAGGAAAAAACATCTTGTTAAAAGACTATTCAGTTGACGTACAGAGACTGTTCTTGGAAATGATGCTGGAAGATGCACAGAGCTATGTGCGTGTACAGAACATCTATAATCCAGACAACTTTGATAAGAACATACGCAAGGCAGCGGAGTTTATCAAAGAGCACTCAGCCAAGTACAGCACATTACCAGATCGCGCACAGATCGCCGCGGCAACAGGTATCAAGCTACAACCAGTTACAGATCTCAATGAGGGTCATTACAACTGGTTCATGGAAGAGTTTGAAGCGTTCACCAAACGCCAAGAACTAGAACGTGCTATTTTAAAGGCAGCAGACTTGCTGGAAAAGGGCGAGTTTGAGCCAGTGGAAAAATTGATCAAAGACGCTGTGCAGATCTCGCTGACCAAGGACTTGGGTACAGACTTTTGGGCTGACCCCGAAGGCATGTTTACCAAGTACTTTGATGCAGGCGGACAAGTAAGCACAGGATGGCCGCAGGTTGATAGATTGCTGTACGGTGGTTTCAGTCGCGGCGAATTAAACATCTTTGCAGGTGGCTCAGGTTCAGGCAAGTCATTGGTTATGATGAACATTGCGCTGAACTGGGTGCAAATGGGCTTGCATGGTGTTTATATTAGTTTAGAACTTTCAGAAGAACTAACAGGCTTGCGCACAGCAGCCATGTTGACTGACATGTCAACAAAGGATATTCGCAAGGACAAGGGCACAGCAGCACTCAAAGTCAAGATGGTTGGACGCAAGGCAGGTAGCTATCAGGTCAAAGCACTGCCAGCACAGAGCAACATCAACGACATCCGGGCGTTCTTAAAAGAGTATCAGATTAAAACAGGACACAAGGTCGACTTCATGATGGTGGACTATTTGGACTTGTTGATGCCTGTGAGTGCGAAAGTCAGTCCCAACGATTTGTTTGTCAAAGACAAGTATGTTTCAGAAGAACTGCGTAACTTGGCCAAAGAACTGGGTATCTTGCTTGTAACAGCTAGTCAGTTGAATCGATCAGCTGTGGAGGAGATTGAATTTGACCACAGTCATATTTCGGGCGGTATTTCAAAGATCAACACAGCAGATAACGTGTTTGGTATCTTTACAAGTCGTGCTATGAAAGAGCGCGGCAAGTATCAGATTCAGTGTATGAAGAGTCGTAGTTCTACAGGTGTGGGTCAGAAGATTGACTTGGAATACAACATCGATACTATGCGTATCACAGACGCTGGAGGAGAAGAGCAGGACACATTCCGTGGCGGCCCCAAACCCAGTGTCATGGATGCTATCAAAGCCAAGTCAACCGTGGCATCGGGGGAAGAAAAGCCTGCTGTGTGGGAAAGACCGCAGGGCGGGACACACGCTTGGGACAAGCCTATGGCACAAGCCGACGGCAGTAAAGTCACAGCTGACGTACAAAGCGCCAAGCTCAAGCAGTTGCTGGGGCAAATCAAATCATCATGACATGTATTGATGCATTTAAAAATCTAAATGTTGCCAACTTTCAGGGACAATTAAAAGTAAGTCCTTGTTGTGCTATGCCTACTAAGAATACAACTACGGTTGATTTTTACAGCAATGCATACTTGGTAAAAATACGTGATCATTGGGCACAGAATATTTGGCCTTCAGAATGCAAAAACTGCAAGAATCAAGAGCAAGCAAATTTGCCAAGCAGGCGCCAAGGTTCAAACAATTGGTATGCTGAAAGAAACATCAACGACACCCAAGTAGAATTAATTAGACTAGATTATTGGGTGGGGGATACATGCAATCTTGCTTGTGCTATTTGCGGTCCTAGCAACAGCAGTACATGGAAAAAAGAATTAAAAATACCTGTATCTAGTAGCCCAGCAGTGGTTAATAAATTTTGGAGAAATTTGGATTTATCTTCTCTAAAGTCAATTCATTTCCACGGTGGCGAGCCTTTGTTGAGCAAAGAACATGTTGAATTTCTGTTGGCTGTGCCCAACAAACAGCAAGTTGAAATAACCTACAATACCAATGCCACTGTAAAAGCTGGTCAAAGTCTTTTAGATCTTTGGAAAGAATTTCGTTTGGTAGTGTTAGATTTTAGCATCGATGACATTGGGAAAAGATTTGAATATCAACGATATCCTGCATCTTGGGACAAAGTGGTTAAAAACATGAATTGGTACTTGAGCGCTGCTCATCATAACACTATGTTCAATATTAACACCACTGTTAGTTGGTTAAACCGTTGCTCATTGTCTAGTCTAGACGAATGGGTCAGCAAAAATTTTTATGTCTCTCGCTTTGGAGACCCAATACAACACCGAAAACAATTTGCAGCAGGTCAACTCGACATCAATCAAAACTTAGAGACTGTAAAAAAATATCTAAACGACATTGACAGTAGAAGAGGGACTAATTGGAGAGAAACGTTCCCGGAACTAGTCGATTATTGTCCTGGCCAAACAGGTGCGTCTGATGTATGAACAGTGAGTCCTAGTAGACCACTGTAGCGTACCTTGTCTGTTCTGTTCCAGCCTTCGTGCCAGGTGTAGTGACCATTTTGATGCCACCAACCGTCGCCAAACCCTGTGGTCATTCTAACTGGCTCTTGACGATCTTCTGTTTTGTAAAAGTATGTGCTGAGATCAGGATTGTCTGATTCACTGAAGTAAACCATGCCTGTGGCAATCAACAGTCTGTAGTCGGTATGAATGTCGTTAACAAAGCCCGGCATGTCTCTTGTGAACTCAATATGAGTTTGACTACGCTTAAACATAGTATCGCGATCCATGCCCCAAGCAACGTCGGTGCCGGGATAATTGTCGTACATCCAATCAATGGCTTGGCGTTTGAATGCTAGACTAGAGAAGTAACGACTGATTTGTACCAGTGCCTTGTTTTCCGACTTGGGTTGTAACACTTTGTATCTCGTGCCCGGCCAAGGATTGTGTCCAACTGGAGCCACATCGCCGTGCGGCTTCCACTCTTCGTTTTCTAATTCAGCAATGATTTGGCTGTAAGTGAATGGCATATCTAAGTACAGCTTGCTGACAAGATATCGTATGGGAGTGAAAATTGTTGAGAGTTCTGACATATCATACATATTTAAGGTTTAATGGATTGACACAATGGAAAAAGACAAAGGGTTATACTGCGTTTGGGCTGATACAGGGCTGGCATTACATAATTCGGGACGTTGCCTGCTGTGTTGCCACAGTCAAACCTATCTACGTGACCCTGCAGACCAGGAAATTTTCTTAGATACACACACTGTTGAGCAAGCCTGGAACAGTTCTACCCGCCAACAGATAAAACAGGATCTAGAACAAGGAATCAGGCATTCGAATTGCAGTGCCTGTTGGAATGAAGAAGACGCTGGTAGAATCAGTCGCAGACAAGTGGCCAACGAACAATTCAAAGACTTGGTAATCAAACCCGAGAAACCACAGTTGGTAGATCTCAAACCTGGCAATACTTGTAACCTTGCTTGCCGTACATGCTGGCCCGAAGTGTCTAGCAAATGGTATAGAGATTACTGGGAAACAGATGCACATCGTTGGGAACCGGACTATAAGAAATATCTCAGCAGCTGGGGCAGGATTCGCAGCAGCTATACCAATGACAACACTCGTCTTTGGACTGATCTAGATTCTTGGTTCTCGGATGTTGTTTACTACGATATCTACGGTGCTGAACCCATGCTGCTGGACAAAGTATTTGACATCCTGCGCCACAGTGTTGAAACAGGCAAAAGCCAGGAGCAAAGTCTGCATGTCAATACCAATGGCACAATTTGGAATCCAGAATACATTGACATACTGACTCAGTTCAAACAGGTCAATATTGACATCAGCATCGACGGCATTGGTCCGCATTTTGATTACATTCGCTATGGCGAAACTTGGGCCACAGTTGAGCAGAATTTGAATCGATATCAAGACCTCGCTAACAACAATCCCAACATCAACATCTGTATCTGTGTTACTGTGTGCTCCTTGAATGTGCTGTATATCAATCAGCTTGAACAATATTTTGTTGGTAGAAAACTGCCTATGTTCTTCAACATGGTGCATCATCCGCATCACATCAATGTTCGTAGTTTGCCCGATGTAGTAAAGGCTCGAGTGCGACAGCAAGTTGAGTCGGAACTAGTGCGTGGCAGAAGTGTTCATCATATTACCAGTGTGTTGGACTTCATGGACATGCCCTTGGACAATCAAGTACAGAGTTGGCAGAAGTTTTGTGACACAACAAAAAAGCTAGATCTGTTGCGTGAACAAGATCTAGCTCGGACGTTTCCTGAATTTTGGAAACTAATTGAATCCCATTGGTTAGGTAATTGATCCTTTGATCACTGCATAGCGTAGCACAATGGCTTCGCCGAGTGTTCCGCCAGTGATGTTTCTAACACTGATCACTGCATTGCCGGTGTTACAGGCAGCGTCAAGATTATACGCAGCAGGAGTGGCTGCACCACTTACTACATTGAGTACCATTACATCGCGGTTGGCGATAGTAGAATTAGTCAGTATAAAGCTCACAGTAGTGTCAGCACCCAAGTTAGTGCTGGCCATGGTAATTTCTCCAGACGGTTTGTTGATGGTAACACCAGCAGTTTTGTTTCCGCTCTGTGTAGCTGAACCGCCTGCGCCTGTACCGTAGCCCACAGTACCGCCATCAGTTAAGGCTACGCCGCCAGTTCCAGTAACAGTAACATTACCGGCGGTTGAAATACCTGCAGAAGTAATAGCGGCACTTAGAATACGGGCATTGCTTCCTACAGGTGCATTATAGAATTGAATTTCAGATCCTTGCGCAGTGCCACTGTAGGTTTCCTTGGCAACCATGTCAATGGTACATGGTGCTAGACCGCCGCCTGAAGGACCGTATGATGTACCATTCCAGCCCACAGCAACAAATCTCGACAGAACATCATTGTTCTGTGGTACAGCGGGCACATTTACGTTGCCTCTTGCAAATCTGCCTACATACGCAGGATTGGCACCTGCACCAAACGCATCGTTGGTAATTCTGCTGGTTACGCCGTCGTTGCCGGTGATGTGGAGCATGCCGCCAGCATTGGTCACAGCTTGATAATTACCCGATGATGATCCTACAATATTTAAAGCACCAGCAGTGTTAGCAGCAATAGCAGCAGGTGCTTTAAACTCTACAACACCACTGTCTAAAACTTGGAATGATACATTGCCTGTGCTGGTGTAAGTTCTTAAATTACCGCCAATGTTTACGTTGCCCAATATGCCTGCACCGCCGTCGACTACCAAGGCCCCGGTAGTTGTTGACGTACTCACAGTGTTAGAAGTAATGTGAACTGGATATGAGTAAACATTCAATGGACGGTTCAAGTCTTGGATGGTAATGTTGCCGCCGCCGTCACTGGTAGAAAAATCAAATTGATATGTTCCTGCTTGGTTAAATGTGATCACACTGTTTGCAAGGCCTTCGATGCCAGTGGTACCGTAAGTAACTGCTGCTGGCAGCGTCACTGTGCGTCCTGCGGTGTCGATGTTTAACTGTACTCTAGTGGCGCCATAGCTGCCAGAAGTGGGCCAATTGGTAAAACTCAATCCAATGTTGCCAGTGGTGGCAATTCGTTGATAGTGACCTTGACTGTAATCTATACTGATAGGTCCCGATGTAGTTGCAATGTTCACTGTGTCTGCACTAAAATTGCGTATCTTGGCGCCGATCAGCGGAGCACCCAACATGTTGTTTTGGGTAGTAAGAGCACTGCCACCAGTCAGTGCAGCAGTCAGCACAGATTTGGTTTGTAGTTCTGTGATTTCACTGGCTGCTGCTTGGAAGTTGGTTTTGGTTGCAGCGAAGTTGTCGCGGAACCCTTGGGTGTTATTGGGCTGACCCGCTACAGGGTAAGCATCGTTGATATCATTGGGATTGATTGCACTGGTCATGTTTTTTCCTTGGCTTCAAGAGCATTAGATATTTATTAGAACCGAAAAGCCGCTAAATAATCCAAAGGCCCACAGAAATGCAGAAAAAGACTCGAAGCATCTTAGAAGAATTAGATAGCCTGTACGACGAAAAATACGCCGAGCGAGATCGCCGACACGTAATTGAAGCTCGTGCTAGTAACGTTATTGCCTCTGCAATTCGACTGCTAGAACAAATTGAAGCTGAGTTTCCTGCGGAACAAGCAGACAATCTCACTAGAAAATTGCTCAACGCTATAAGAACAAAAGATGCGGGCAAATTTAACCGCAGCGTAAGGAAAACAGATGCAAATTTTTGAAATAACACAACGTAAGCGCACCAACGAAGGCGTTCTAAGCACCGCAGGGGCGTTTGCAAAAGGGGTAGGAAAATCACTGGTTGATAAATTTGTTAGATCTACACTGCCTGGCGTGAGCGCTTTTGACGAGCCCGATAACGATACATCTACACAAACACCCGCAGCACCAGCCAAGGTACCAACTCCTGCTGCTCCTGTTGCTGAGCCAACAGCACCTGCAGCAACTACTGAGCCTACACCTGCCAAAGGAGATGTTATGCCGACTTCGCAGAAGTTTCCGACTTTTGGCACAGGTACAAATGCAACGCCAACATCGGTTACAACCAAGGTTAATTACAATATACCAGCAGTGCAGCGTAAACAAGCCGCTGCTGCGCCCGCTCAACCAACTGCAACAACACCATCCTGGGTTGGCACAAATACCAATGTGCCAGCAGTGCTTAGGAAACAAAAAGCTCAAGCACAAGCACAACCTCAGGACCAAACACCAGCTCAACCTGCTGCTGCAAAATCAACTCCGGCAGTACCGAAAGCCCCAGCTGCTCCGACCGCTGGAGTTGTTGCAAGTCCTGGTCATCGCATTGTAGTACAAGCTGCAAACGGGGGCAAGTATTACAAAACAGAAAAGGGTTGGGCCAATGAACTAGGGCAAGCTGTGTCTAATGCCGGCAGCATTGCTACTTTGGAAAAGCTTGCAGATGCTGGCGGTCGAGAAGAAAAGATCCCAACGCTGAAACCTGCTGCACCAAGCAAGGTCAAAAGAACAAGAAAACGCCGATGAAATTACTAAGAACACTACTAGAAGGTGGCAACGTATTCAAAACCAAAGAAGGCGAGCCACTGACACAACGCATCAACCAAGCTGATGTGCCTGCCACTATTCGTTGGGTAGAACAAGTCACAGGACTGAAGTTTCCCGAAGAGCGTCAACTGGGCTCCACAGGACGCAAACCTACATCAGGTGATCTTGACCTAGGTGTAGACATCAATGAAATTACCAAGGATCAACTTGCTGCCAAGCTCACACAGTTTGTGCAGAGCCAAGGCCAAGATCCACGTGACTATGTTCGCAAAGCCGGTGAAGTACACCTGCGTACTCCTATTGCTGGTGATCCCAACCGAGGATTCGTGCAAACAGACTTTATGTTCTTTCCTAACTTGGACTGGGGACAGTTCTATTATGGTGGTGCCAATAACACTGAATACAAAGGCATGAATCGTGCTGCACTGTGGTCCAGTCTAGCCAAGCACCACGGACTCAAAGTCGGTAGCAACGGTGTGTTCAGTCGCAGCACTGAAAAGTTAGTGAGTCAAGATCCTGATCAATTTGCTGAATGGGTACTAGGTCGCGGCTACAACAGAGACAACCTCAAAAGCGTGGAAAGTGTCTATGCTGCATTGGCCAACAATCCCGAAAGCGATGCCATGCTGCGGGACTTCCGCGATTACCTTGCCAAGCAAGGACTCAAAGAACCGCAAACTTCAGTACAGGAAAGCGATGCAGGATTCCTGGGCAGACTGCGCGACCGTTTGGTCAATCAAGGCATGCAGCCCATACTAGAAGCCGAACAACCAGGAGTTGGTGGCAGAGCCAAGGGCATTGAACACTTGGAAGACATGGTGTTCCGTTTTGGTACTGCTGGCATCCGTCAAGCTTTGGAAATTGTGCAGCACGCCGCAGAAAAGCCTGCAGGCACTACCACTGTAAAGTGGGATGGAATGCCTGCGCTGATCTTTGGACGCAAGCCTGCCACAGGAGAGTTTGTGCTCACTGATGGTTCAGGATTCGAAGCCAAGGGCTATGATGGACTTGCTACCAGTCCTAAAATGATGGCTGACATACAGAACCGTAGATCAGGTGATCGCAGCAAGCTGATTGAAATGTACGCACGTTTGTTTCCTGTGTTGGAAGCAGCATTGCCGCAAGGCTTTCGTGGCTACGTCAAAGGCGATTTGCTGTACATGAACACACCCCCTGAAGTTGCTGGCAACTATGTGTTCAAGCCCAACACAGTGGAATATAGAATTCCAGCTCGTAGCCCGTTGGGTCAACGCATTGGCAACAGTGAAATTGGCATTGCCATGCATACTATGTATGCAGATCAAGGGGAAGCAAGACAACCACTCAGCAGAGTACGTTTCAATGATGTTCCTGGCTTGTTGTTGATTGATCCTGGTACCAGTGTGCCCAAGAGCATTGTGCTAAACAATGACATCATCAAGCAACTCAAAAACATTGTACGAACACAAGGTCGAAATATTGACATCTTGTTTAATCCCGCTGAACTACGAGCACACAAGATCACTGACCTGGCCAAGCTATGTGTGGACTATGTAAACACCAAGGTAGGACAGCCTATCAACCGTGACACTTTCCTGCCTGAGTTTGGTGAGTGGTTGCAGACCAAAGTAACACCGCAGAAGTTCCGTAACATTGTGGAATACTTGAACAGCCCCACATCCAACACTGAAGCACTGGCTGCTGCTTTTACAGCGTTTATATTGTTGAATGATCTCAAAGAGGATATTCGCAGTCAGCTGGATTATCAGCATCCAGGCCAAGAGGGTTGGGTTATGGCTACCCCTGCAGGCTATGCCAAGGCAGTGGGACGCTTTGATCCAGCTGGTTTTGCGGCGTTGAATCGTGCTAGAAACAATCCCTAAGGAACCGTTTTTTTGCCAAAAGACTAAATAAAAGCAGAGTCCGAGGACTCATACTTTTAGGAGATTTTTAAAATGGCTTATATTACCCCCGTAAATGGTGACGTACAACCAGTATTTGCACTTGACGTTCAAAACGGTCCTGTAGCTGCTAGCACATCTACAGCTGGCACACCAGTTCAACCTGCTGGTCCTAAACTGGACTTCTTCAGCGCCACTGCTAACACTTCTGTTGCTACTCAGCAAGGTGTTCAAGAGTATGTTGCTAACGTTATCAACGCTATCCAACAAACTGCTACTGTTGCTATGTACCAAGTTGACGGCACACTGTTGAGCTTCGCTGTGTATCCCACAGGCGCTTTTGCTAACGCTGCTACTTTCTTGAGCGCTGCTAACATCACTTACACCGGCTACCAGCTGGACAGTGCTGCTAGCGTTGGCTTCAAGCTTGCTACTTCTTAATCAAATCTAATTTGATTACTAACCCCGGAAATATCCGGGGTTTTCTTTTGGCCGTTAAATATCAGCAGAATGAAGATACTATGTAAAACTCTGTTTGATTGCAGCCCCACAGGTGTTACTGGGCACTTCAGACCATCAGCTATACCATTCCGTGACAAAACAGGCAAGCAAATTGACAACCTGTCAGCATGGAACTTTAGTCGTAACCAACAAAGAAACTGGGAAACTATTAACCAACTGATCAGTCTGCGTACACAGCCTGTTGATGTAGAACCCGCAGCAGAGCACAATGGCGTATGGCAGTTTGTGTTTGAAGTTGAACAACCGTTGGTTTACAGTGTCAGTGGCATGGAAGGAGACTTTGATGCACTGATCAATGAGTGCGCCGGTGTGCCAATGATTGTGGGTCTGAATGAAACCCGGGTACAAGATTCAACGCTGATCACGTCAGGACCCGATACAAACATTTGGTTTGAGTCCATAAATAAAACACTGGATTAACACAAATATGTCTGAACCCACTGATATCGAAAAGAAAAGTCTAGAAGCGCACGTTGAATTGTGTGCTGAACGTTATCGTTTGTTGGAAAACAAATTAGAAACGTTGGACGAAAAACTAGAAAGTGTTGTTGCTGCTATAGACACTGTTAAATGTTCTATTGTTGCCATGGCAGAAAAACGCAACAGCCAACTAATTGGTTGGGGTATAGGAATAATTGGTAGCTTGACAGCCGCGGTTGTTTGGTTACTAACAAACTACGTATTCAAATGAACAAAACACAAAAGCTGGAAAAATTCGCCGACCGCGAAATTAAAAACCTTCAGGACAAATTGATTGTACCTGACGGCCGCGGCGGATACACAGCTTTTGGAAAATATCATATTGTTCCTAAAAAGGAACATGTTGTTGTCTTTGTCAAAGACCATGAAACACTGGAGTTTGGTAACAAGCGCACTGCAATGAGTTGGTGTGTTGCTGATCGACTGCAAAAGTATTCTTTGGCTCGTAATATATTGAATTTAGACAACAAGCGCCGGAGTTTGGCGGCAGATATATACTGTCGTCAACAAATAGCCAAACAAAGCCGATCTGTGGATTTCTCAGAATCAGTAACTACCAAGGTTCAACGCAAGTTGGACTATATCAACATGTTGGATTCTGAATTAGAGAAATGTTTAAATTCGGCTAAATATTGGCAACTAAAAGGATTTGCAAATGAAACTGCACGAACTGGCCGAACCTCAGCCATCAAAACAAATTTCTAAAGTATTCGAAAGTTACTTTGGTACAAAAATTCAATTTGACAGTTTGAATGCTCGTCAAACTCAGCACCTGCTGCAACGAGTACGCGGATTGCTCAGTGAACATCGTTCTGGACCCGCTCGTCACCACAGCGAACAGAATCCTAGCTATCTCAAGCTAGTAATGATGGAACAGGCCTTGGTAGCACAACAACAGCAACAAGCCGCTGCCCCTGGCGCTGCTGCTCCTGCTGCTGCTGCCCCTGGCGCTGCTCCAGCAGCTGGTGCTAATCCAGCTCAGGCTGCTGCACTTGCTACTGCACAGCAACAACAAAAGAAAAAACAAATCCAAGACCAAATCAAACAAAAGCAAAAAGAAATTGCTGATTTGCAAAAGGCTATGAACAACCCAGCTATGGCCGAAAACCGTCAGCGCCGTATTGGAAAGCTGGTGTTTGAAAGCGAAGTTCAACAAGCTCAAGTTGTTCTTGCTGCTCAAGACATGGTAGACAAGATGCAAGGCATGTTGGAAGACGTTAGTGAACTACAGTTCAAAGAACTTCCTGCCCTGGTTGATTCTATCAAGAACCAAGTTGGCATTGATCAAGCTCAACAATTCAACACAGATGCTACTGCTGCTCTCACAGGTCTGTTGCAAAACATTCAAGGTGCCAAGCAACAACTTGACGCTGCTCTGGGTGTTGTAACTGGACAAGCTCCTGCCGCTGGTGCTGCTGACATGGCTGCTGGTGCAGGCATGGATGCTGCTGGTGCTGCTGACATGGGCGCTGGCGCAGTTGACGACCTAGGTGCAGTCGGCGATGATCTTGACGCTGCTGCGGCTGATGCTGAAGAACCCGAAGCTGGTATTGGCGCTGCTCTAGGAAGAGCCAAGCGATAATGCGTTTAAGAGAATTTGCCAGAGACCAATCTAGCACACCAAGCCCGGATCAATTGTTGGGCTTGGTGCAATTTCTTGCTGGCCGCGCCGATGATACAAATTCTCGCAAACAAATCAGCCGGGACGCATTTATCAGTCTAGCCCAGAGCCTAGACATCAACGTTACCCCAGACAACGTAGAAGAAATAATAGGTCAACCCCCGCTGAGTTCTGTACTAGAACCCATGCAGCCCGATTCGACCGAAATTGTTTTCAAAGGTGCGGGTCAGCAAGTTGCGCCCGGTATGCCTGTTAACAAAGCACAAGATATAGTAGCAAACGCCGCAAAATCGGCTATGAACAAAAACCGCGGCGTTTGAGTTTTTGGGTCAAGAGATTGACTTAAAAACGATTTTGTAGTATACTATATCTACATAGGAGTCGCAAATGAAAAAATTACTTGCATTGATTTTCGCTGTGAGCTGTGCTGCGGCACAAGCAGGTCCGTATCATGGATATCGGCATCATCACCACCGCAGCGGTAATTGGGGATGGGTAGCACCAGCAGTAATTGGCGGACTTGTGGTTTATGGTGCGACTCGTGCAGCCACTCCCCCACCGCCTCCTCCGGTGGTTTACAATCCTCCGCAGACTTTACCAATTCCGCCGGTGGGATATCGTTACGAACAGCTTCTTGATGCTAATTGTAACTGCTATAGATGGGTATTAGTACAAAATGGCCTACAGTAATCAAGTTATTGATCATTATGAAAACCCACGCAATGTGGGTAGCTTTGCCAAAGACGATCCCGATGTAGGCACTGGCATGGTCGGGGCACCTGCCTGCGGTGACGTAATGAAATTACAAATCAGGGTCGAAGATGGTATCATCACTGATGCAAAGTTTAAAACATATGGCTGCGGCTCTGCGATCGCGTCCAGTAGTCTTGTTACTGAGTGGGTCAAAGGCAAAACGCTGGACGAAGCCGCAGCTCTCAAGAACAGTGAAATTGCTGAAGAATTAGCCTTGCCGCCTGTTAAGATACACTGCTCTATTCTGGCTGAAGATGCAATCAAGGCCGCTGTAGAAGATTACAAGAAACGTCATGAAAATACAGCACAGTCACATTGAATATCTCCGAGAATATGCAGAGCACTTAAAAAACCTAGCAGACGAAGATCGTTACACTAGGTTTGGATTTGCTGCTTCGTCAGCAACCATTGATTCAATGATTCTCAACATCCTGTATCACCAGGATGACCATCACATCTTTACCTATTACACTGACAGTCACATTGTGGGATTTGGCCATTTGGCCCGAGAAGGGGACGCCTGGGAATTGGCTGTGAGTGTTGAGAAAGAATATCAAGGACAGGGTATTGCCAACGAACTCATGGACCACATGATCGCCTGGGGCAAAACACACGGTGTTGAAGTGCTGTACATGCACTGTATCACAGAAAATCAAAAGATTCAACACCTTGCTCGCAAGCACGGATTGAAGTCTTGGGATCGTGCTGGTCATGAGCTCACTAGCAGAGTACAATTGCCCGATGCCACTCCCCTGGATTACACTGCTCAATTTCTAAGAGAACAAAGAGAGATCGTGGAAAAGATTGCAAACCTTCAACGAAGAATGTTTTACAATTTTAATCCATTGAATTATTCTCACCGGCACGATATATAATATCATGCCGTATGAAATTGACCATGTACATATAGAACTCAGCTCAATGTGCAATGCACGGTGCCCACTGTGCCCAAGGAATTTTCAAGGTTTCCCTGCCAACTTGGGTTACACTGAGACCAACTTGGACTTGGAAACTGTGCAAAAAATACTGCCCAGTCAAATTCTCAAAAAGCTAAGTCACATACTGGTCAATGGTAACTTTGGTGATTTTGTAATGAATCCTCAAAGTGTGGAAATTTTGCAGTATTTTGTTCTGCATACCAAACGTGATTGCAAGATAGAAGTACACACCAATGGCAGTGCTCGAGATCGACAGTTTTGGCACAGTCTAGGCAAGCTAGGTATTGTGGTTCATTTCAGCATTGATGGCCTTGCTGACACCAATCATTTATATCGCCAAGATACCAATTTTGATCTGATCATGCGAAATGCCCAGGCATTTATCGACGCTGGGGGTTATGCTATTTGGAGCTTGACCAAGTTTGATCACAATCAGCATCAGCTGTCTGAGATACAAGCATTGGCAGAAAAAATGGGGTTTTCTGAAGTAAATCCTCGTTCCACAAATAGAGCAGACGGACCGGTATACAATCGTCAAGGACAAAAGATACATTTTTTAAAAAATGATTGGCGTTGGCCTGACACTGTGGACGAAGATTTTATAAAAATAAAACAACAGGAAATCTTTAAATATCCAATAGAAAAAATTGATCAAAAAGTCCAATGCTGGGCTGAAAAAAACAGATCTGTTTACATTGCCGCTGACGGCTATGTTTATCCTTGCTGCTGGGTAGGCCACAATCCGCATAATTACCGCGGTCACACTGGAATAAGTCGTTGGAACGATGAAACAGCCCAGTATATTCACAACAATCATGCACCCACTGTGGGCTTGGAAGCTGCTTTGCAATGGTTTGAAGCTATGTCGGCTGACATGAACTCAGATCGGACTCCAGGCGTGTGTCAACACACTTGTCGAGTAGGAGATCAAATTGAGTCAGAAACAGACTCAAAGACTGTGATTGTTGTTAAAAATGGTCGCAAAATTAGGGTGGTAAAATAACATGATAACATTGACACCAACTGCATCTCGTAAAATTTCACAGACCTTGCAGCGTCGGGGCAAAGGAACCGGAATTCGGCTTGGGGTAAAAACTACAGGTTGCTCTGGGCTGGCGTATGTGTTAGAATTTGTCGACACGCCAATGACAGAGGATCTGTGTTTTGACTGCGACGGTTGCAAAATCTTCGTTGATCCCAAAAGCTGCGTGTACATGCAAGGCATGACTGTTGACTATGTGCGCAACGGACTAAATGAAGGTTTTGAATTCCGAAATCCCAACGAACGTGATCGTTGCGGATGCGGGGAAAGTTTTAGAGTTTGAGTCAAGATATACAACAAGCCATTGATCAGAGAATGGCCATTATTGAAAAACATCCAGCATTGTGCGTGTTTCCGTACTCCACGCTGGATGTTCGTATCAATGAGCAAAGTCAAGCAGAAATATTTCAAACCTGTTGCTGCAACCTCAAAGCAGACACGTTTGAGCCTTCGCCCGGGTCTGACCCTTTTGCTGAAATAAAGCAAATACAAGAGCAAGGGCAGTGGCCTGCTGCTTGTCGAAATTGCAAATGGGAAGAGGACAACGGCGGACAAAGCGAACGCCTGCGAGCATTTGTGGAAATCCCGCTAGATAGATTAGAACGTTTTGTTGAAAATCGACAAATTGAAGAATATGAATTGCGAATCAAATTCAGCAATTTGTGTAATCTTGCATGTCGCAGTTGCAGTCCCTACGAAAGTTCAACCTTTGCCAAAATAACCAACGCTGAAATTCCCCCGGAGTTTGAGAACGACATCAGCGACAGTGCCCCGCACTGGGAGTTTATTACCAACACTATTTTAGAAAAGCACAATCAATACAGATATTTCTTTGTGCATCTCATCGGCGGTGAAACCCTGGTGCAACCGGGTATGCAAAAGATCCTGACCTGGATAATTGATCAAGGAATTGCAGACCAGGTTAACTTGCGAATAACCACAGCACTCACAGTGAATCCGAGACAAGAACTCTTGGAACAACTCAGTCGTTTTCGCAGTGCAAACATTTTGTTGAGCATTGACAGTGTGGGCGAGAACTACAGTTATGTACGTTGGCCTGCACGTTTTGAAAAGATTCAACGAAACATTGACACACTGATTGATTTCCGCCGCACCGATCGTCCAATTTGGAATTGTGCAGTGAGCCCGGTGTTTAGCCTCAACAACATATTCTATATACAGGACTGGTTAGACTACTGGCACAACTGGTATCAACAACGTGGATTTGCCTTTCACAACTATGCTGCAAACTTGGTAGCAGAGACTGTGCATCTTGACATTCAGGCGCTGCCAGTTCAATATCGAGCACCGTTGATTGCTTTGCTGCAACAGTGTTTGACTCACAATGTGTTTCAAGCCTGGCCAGAACAAATGCGAGGCATTTACAATTTCATCAACACCACCATTGGTGAATTAGAAACAGCACCCGAACGCATGGATCTCTGGGAACAGTATTTGAAACACACTGCATATTTTGACAAGAAAACAAACATGGATTTTGCAGTGATGAATCAACGTTTCTATGACTTATTGAGTCCAGCAGATCGAGAATTATTTGAAAACACAAAACAAAACACCAACGCACAACAGTCATTGACAAAAACCATACGCATTATCTTGCTTACCAATGAAACAAAAATATATTGACCTATACATGGACTGGGCTCAGCGCACTGCTGAACTCAGCCATGCCCGCAGGCTACATGTTGGCGCTGTGATTGTCAAAGATGACACAGTTATCAGTTATGGCTACAACGGCATGCCCGCAGGCTGGGACAACAACTGCGAAGACAAAGAGTTCATGAGCAGAGATGCCGGTGGCTGGTTAAGCCCAGACGAAATTGAAGAACGTTGGCCTTTTGAAGAAACCTCAGATGAAGACGGAGAATACATTGGCCGTTATCGCTTAAAAACCAAACCAGAAGTACTGCATGCAGAATCAAATGCTATTGCAAAACTAGCGCGGAGTCACAACAGTGGCCTTGGCGCTGATATTTTTATTACTCACGCTCCTTGCATTGAGTGCGCCAAGCTCATATATCAGTCAGGCATTCGTCGCGTTTATTTTGGTCAAGCATATCGCAATGATGCTGGAATTGAATTCTTACAAAAATCCGGAATTGAAGTAAACAAATTATGATCACACCTCGTTACAATTACACACCCTTGGACCGTACTACCATTGACGGCAAACGACATTACTGCTTGCCTGACGGAAGCAAGGTCCCCAGTGTTACTACAATTCTCGATCGTACCAAGCCCCGGGAAGCTCGTGAAGCATTGGCCAACTGGAAAAAAGCCGTGGGTGAACAGCGAGCACAGCAAATTACCACAGAAGCTGCCAATCGAGGCACAAGGATGCATGCTTATCTAGAGCATTTTGTCATGAGCGAGGACATGAAACCGCTGCCTGGCAATCCATTTGCACACCCCAGCTGGTACATGGCAGCAGAAATTATTCTGCAGGGATTGCAGCCCAATGTCACTGAATACTGGGGTGTAGAAGTCCCGTTGTATTATAGTGGGTTATATGCGGGCACCACAGACTTGATTGGCACATGGAAAGGGCGCCCTGCAATCATGGACTTCAAGCAAAGCAACAAGCCCAAAAAGCGTGAATACATTGAGGACTATTTTCTACAACTTGCTGCCTATGCTGCTGCACACAACGACATGCACGGTACCAACATTGAAGATGGCGTTATTTTAATGGCTGTGCAGCCTAAATTGCTGGAAGACGGGTCGTATTCAACACCGCAATATCTAGAGTTTGAAGTAGAAGCCAAGGAGTTTGCATACTGGAGCGATGAGTGGATGAAGCGTGTGGAACTATACTACTTG
>JACCEC011443780.1_pt1 | contig 24884 bp, 27 predicted proteins | sample 7450121 | NCBI WGS metagenome assembly JACCEC01 (sample SAMN15323455, study PRJNA562643) | freshwater metagenome | isolation source: river surface water | place: USA:Blue River Watershed | collected 2017-08-18 | reverse complement strand
CATGCATTAGTTGATAGGGGTATTATTGAGTTTGGGCCATCATTTTTAAATCAACTTGACCATTTAACAAATTTGCAATTTAGAAAGCGGTTTGCAGAAATTTTCATTCATGAATTGACGCATATTATTCAGGCAAGTAATGGGGCATTTTCGCATAGTAAGAATTTAGTAAGTTCTATGCTTTCCCGTTCAACTTCTTATTGGGTTGATAGAAAAAAGAATGGGGCGGGGTCTGCGATTTATGATTTCCATTCGATGTCTACTACTGAGTTGCAAGCTATTGGTGTTCAGCTTGCAAATCATGCATTTCATTCTAGTAATCTAGTTGGTAAATTTGCATATCATGATTTTATAAATGCCATGCTTGACACATATTATGGAGATAGTGAAACTGTCGCAGATCGACTACAATTAAAGAGATTGGATGGTAAAAAGTTTTCCATTAATGATTTAAAAGAAAAAAAGGCGATTAAGACTATGTATCGAGCATTTCTTAATGCCTTACATGATTTCTACTATGGCGAAGGTCATGATGACGACATGCGGGGAAAATATGCTGCCGACCGAAAGAAGGGAGAACTTAAGAGATTGCCGAAAAATAGGAATCGGACGATTTTGTTGAATCTTCAACGTATTGAGCGCACCTTGTTCAAAGACCAACTGCCAAGTTGGGCCAGATTTAGGAGATGTTTAAAATTTTCTGATAATTTCTTCGACTCTGAATTTTGGTTCAGTTTAAACTCTGTTATTCCTTGCTCTTTGGGCGACAAATTAGATGTTATTGATGGGGAAATACAATTAGATTTGCATAAAGTGAAGAAAATTATGGATGCGTATGATAAAGAAGAACCAGAACGGGAAGTCTACGAGAAAGTAATGCAGGAAATTTATAATCAAATCAAACAAAAAAGTTCAGAAATTACTATTTGGGAAAAAAGATGAAAATTGAAAGACTAATCGAAGCAAGAAAAAACCCAGCACAAAATAAAAAGGTGGGATTACTGCAATCATTAAAAGAATTTGCTAATACCTTAGACAAATTACCAAATGGCAAGATAAATGGATTTATCTCCTTTTCCTTTTTGGTAAAATTGGGCATTAACTTAAAACCACTTGATGTTGCCACGCCGGCTGGAATTTACGGGTATCCAATTGATTATGTGATTAACCTTCTTGAACAGAAGGGGACTGACTCACCTAAAGTGGCTGGTCTTCCTTATGCTGGCGACAGACCATACATCCATGTTTTCTCTATTAAGAATCCGGAAAAAGTATTGTTTTTAGAGAAAGGAACATTAGTAGATTCATCTCTGGAACAAAAAATTATATCATTGTTGGATAGTTATCCACGTTACATGCAACTTGCTGAACGTTTTTATGCACAAAAGAAGCATTCCCCAACTAAGGGGACGTATTGGATATTACAAAGAACTATCGAGAAAGTCTATAATAACCAGGATGGCGCGAGAACCATGACTAAGATAATGAAACAGCTTGGTTATGAAGGCATTTATGACGATGGGCATAATCAAATTGCGTATGAGCCATATCAAGTAGTGATGTTCTCGAAGTTTTTTGTTGAGCAGCACGATATGCTAATCAATAATCATACTGATTTACTACATACCAGCAAAGCAACCTATGGTGGCAAGGTTGGAGCAACTTTTATTCATAATGTTTCTAAAGATTCTTTACCATCCAAAGAACTTATCCGAATACTCAAGCATTCTAGACTTCGTTATGTGTTGAGAGAAAAGGGTATGGAGGAATACATGGGGATGTTAGATCAGGCCGAAACTACGAATGATTTAGTTAATTTTTTACAACAACTTAACTCGGCTGTTGAAGATGACGTATCATTCATAGGAAAACAAGTATTCCTTAAAAGTTTCGCATCATTAGTATGCACAAACTACTATTTGGAAACGCCGTCCACTCCTGCGAGCATATTGGAATGGGATAGTGTCTTTTATACATGGGTCAGAAATAGTATCAGTATTTGTCGTTTGATTAAAAATGCTGCAGAAATGCCAAATTTTAGGGTCACTACTGAAGTTAAGCAATTTATTGATGTAAAATTATCTAAATTTCTGAAAGTGTATGAAGTTATGCGGAAATTGAACCATTTAATTTCTTCACCCGCTTGCAAGAAAATTATTGTTAAATTACATGACATGGACTCAGGCGAAACTAAGCAGGCTTCCAAGTTTTTATATGATAAAATCACCGAACTCGGTGAGGAAGAATTCTTTGACTCAGTATCTGAGCACACTATATCGTCAATTTTAACTACTACTCAGATGGAAATTTTTTCTAATGCGAGGAATGCGGATCGTATAGATCAGAGTTCTAATCTCTCACCATTTGACTCTTTTAGGTATCATCTATTCGTTGAAATTTGCAGAAGTATTAGTGAGTTTATTGATGAGATTTGAAATTTCTATTCAGTAACCGTATAAAATTGATTTTTAAGGAACAACATGTTAATTACTAAAATTTTAGAAGCGCGAAGAAATCCTGCACAAAATAAAAAGGTGGATATTCTAAATTATCTTCAAACTGTTTACGATCAATGCGAACTGTTACCAAATGGTCAGCGGAATGCATTTATTTCGTTTGTGATGATTGAAAAGTTGGGAATTAATCCTCGCCCGATTGATAACAATACACCAACTGGAATCTATGCATATCCAGTTTCTTCTGTTATAGAAAGAATGAAACAGGGTTATAAATTTAAACATTCTGTACCATATGCTGGTGGCTATCCAATTATAAATTTATTGAAGATTAAAAATGTGGATAAATGTTTATTTCTGTCTGACGAAAATCTTAACGACCGGCTTAAATTGAAGTTGGGTGACATTTTCATCGAAAATGAAATGACTAAATTAGAAAGAGTGATTGAATTAAATGGGGATTCCGTCTATAAAGGATTTCAAGATTTCATGTATAGTCATTTCGGGGAAAAATCCACTCCAGCAAAATTAAACAGGGTTTTAAGGAAAGTCGGTTTTGAAAGTGTTTTCGATGACACAGGTAATTCTCTTATTGCAGTAGAACCAACACAAATTGTATTTTTGAATAGTTCTGCAGTGGAACATATTGAAACTATCCAAAATCCAATGGCAAGTTTAGAAACAAACAATGCAGTTGGTATTAGATTTGATAAGTCTTTTAAGCCTCCTGTTAAATATGACCATCAATCTATTACATCTCCGTTAAGTTTTGTTAGTAATCTAACTGATTTAAAAATAACCTCTTTTCAAGATGCGATTGAACAGTTGAAAAGTTTGAGTGAGTATAAACTCAACAATCTGGAATATGAGTTTGGAAATAGATATAGAGATTTTGACATTGTGCAGGTTTTGAATAAACGTGTTATTTTCGATTACGAAAATTTTGGCGTAGCATACGATTCGGCTATAACTCAAATACGAATGTATATTGCATACATGGATTTTGACAAAAAGATGAGTGAAGCTGGGGTTTTCCCACATAGTCATGTTAATTTTGATAGACGCATTTCTGCTGCTAGAAATATGTTAAAATTTTTAACTTATGTTAAATCAGTATTATTGTCTACAGCTTTGAAAAAATTGTTTACTGATCCTACGTTGGATGAATATAAATTGGAAGTTCAAGTTATAAACTTCTTCCATAAAAAATTTGAATCTTCGGAGATTGGAAGTAAAATTCCCGCACATAGAATTTACGCAAGCAGCCGTTTTGGTAAAATGCAATTTGGGGTTTTTATAGCTACCGTGTTCATTAAAATTTTGAATGAACTTTTGGATGTGGAATAAATTAAGCCGGCACTAATGCCGGCTTTTCTTTAAATACCTTAAATCGACAAAAAATGAAAATTTTAAAATTGTTGGAAGCTCGACGGAATCCCAGCCTAAATCCAAAAATTGACACCTTGACCAGATTGAAACAGTTAAAAGCAAATATGGCGACTATTGATGGTAAGTTAACTAACGGATTTGTTTCATTCACAGACCACAACAAAATTGGCGTCCGCCCAAGTAATAGTTATTTTAGTCCAACTGGAATTTATGCTTATGACATTGATTATGTTATCAATCAATGGGGCAATTTGCCATATGCCGCCGATAGAAAATTTTTAAAAGTATTCTCTTTAGTTCGCCCGGATAAATCATTTATACTTGGAAATAATTACCCAGCCCAAGAAGTTTTCCATCGAATTAAAAATGATGATAAATGGAGAACTTTTTTTACAAGGATGAATTCTCCAATACATGATTCTATAAAATTTTATACTTTTGTAAGTTTTTCAGTACCAAAAGGTAAAATTGGAACATTTTTTAATTTTATTGGGTATGATGCAGTTATTGATTTAGGTGGAAATAGTATCGATGTTGAACCGAGACAGACGTTTGTATGTAGTGTTAATGGTATAACTGAAATTGATACTATTTTAAATGATCGTCATTTCAAAAATAAACAATTTCGAGACGAAAGAAGTATTGATGTTAGCATACTAGATTTTTTAACATCGCACGATACACTATCTGTGTTAAATTTTTATAGCATATTAAGGCAATTTGCTGCTAGTTTTTTATTCAGAGAACACGAAAAATTATCATCTGTGGAGATTAAGGAGATCGTTGATAGAGATCACAAACGTGTCTCGGAAATAATGAATCAGATTGCTAGTAGGCTTAAAAATCCAGAGTTGAATAGAATTAATGAGAAGTTAAAATTTTTAATAGGACGATGGTATGATAGCTCAATGTTAATTTGTTCAGAGAGCTTTATCAATAAATTACACAAATCCGATAGCCCCGAACAATTCTTCAAAGAAAATTTACCATTTTTACACGAACGACAGATAAAATTTCTTAAAAGTAAAAATTTCTTAAGGACCGATGTTATTGAAGAAATCTATCAACAGACATCAGCAGACATTTTAGAATTGCGAAATGAGGTTAGCAAGTTACGGTCTGCGGAGAAAAGGATTTGGAAATGAACCAATTTAAATTAATCATCAACCTATTAGAAAATGCGGCCATTCCGATAGCATTGTCTAGAGCGAACTATCTTTCAATCAAGAAATTCCTATCAAGGTTTAAAGATTTAGAACAGATGGTTTTACATTCTGATGAATTGGCGAAAGAACTGGTTTCAAATTTTAATACGCATTTTGGGGATGATACAATTCTAAAAAGTATTGAGTTATTCAAAAATAATAGCGCAAATACTGCTGATGCATATGCAGACTTCGAAAAACATAAAATTATATTCACCAGAGATTTTTTAGAATATGAAATGTCTGAATTGTATTCATCTACATCTTTAGATATTCATAGCGTTCTATCTTTTTCTGAAGTTGTGGACCATGAAATGGTTCACTTTATACAATTCCATGGTGGCGCTTTTAGTTCGAATCGTGGACGGGATAAAACTACATTGTCCAAAGATACAACTGCATGGCATGAGAAATCTAATAAACCAGCTAAGTACGATTTCCACTCCGTTAATACTTATGAACTACAAGCATGGGGAGTCCAAATTGCCACGGGGGCAATAAATCGAATCATGGACAAGTTGGATGGGGTTCCAGTTAATCAAAAGTATAAAAACTTTAATGACTTATATCGAGCCGTGATGAATTTGGATGATGTTAAGCAAAACATGGAACTTCAAAGAATTGATGGGGTCAGATTTAACGTAAAGCACCCAACTGAGAAGCAAGCCATCAAAAAGCTACAAACGGCATTCATAAAGACGTTACAGGATTTCTATTACGACGGCGATGACAGACAAGATGAATATAATTTTGCGACGGAAAAAGGTATTCAGCGTAGAGCGTTGAAATTTAAACGTAAGTGATTGAAACTATTGACTCTATATAGGACGACGTTCTCATCATTTCCGACCATTTCAATAATTGAATGGTAGATGATTTCATATTTTAATTTTAAGGTATTTAAATGAAGATTATTAAACTTTTAGAGGCTCGTAGAAATCCTGCTCTTAACACAAAGCAAGAATTTCAACAATTTATTGATGGTGTCTTTCAGAAAAATGGGGGCTCAGATAACCTGTTTTTTTCTTTCCAAAATTTAAAAAAACTGGGAACCAATCCGAAAAGCCCATGGGAAACACCTAGTGGGGTTTATGCGTATCCAGGGGATTATATTGAAACCAGGAGTAAAAAAATAAAACATAAGCCCGGTCAGAATAGTAGCGAAATTCCACAAGGGTTAGTGCCGTTCGGTGGACATTCTTATTTTTTATATGCGTTTAAATTTTCTGGAAAGCTACTTGACGTTTCTTCTAAGGATGGACAAACAGAGCTATTTCGGTTAATTAAAAATGGCTTTGACCAGTCGAAAATTAATTCAACTTTCAGTTCGCTAATGAAATGGCATGATTTAAGAAGCGAAACTATTGATGTTGCGTTCGAAAAGCTAGGTTTGGAAGAATTCGGCACAATTTTATTAAAAATACTGTATGTCCTACTTGGGATTGGTGAGATTGATGAGGGTTGGTATGTACCGCCGCAAATTACCCATGGGGTCAATTCGGTGCCTGCGAAAATTTCAACATGGTTTTTAAGTCATGGGATTGACGGGTTAATAGATAATGGACTTGGTGTAATCTATAACACAGAGCCAACTCAGGCGGTCATTTACAATCCGAAGAGTATAGAAATTGTGGATATGTTTATTACAAAAAGAGACCAATTAGATGGAAATCGCGCAAAAGATGGTAAAGATGATAGTAATGTGAAAAGTGCGGTTAAGCATGTATTAATTAGTTATGCTGAGAGCATTAACGATCTAATCTCAGGCGGTAATGAATCCGCAGTTTCTAACTACTGTGCTGAATATTTTAATGCTGTGTTGGGTAAACTTCAAAAATCTAATGTTGATGCAAATAGAGCAATCAAAGTGATAAGAGCATCGCTAAAACATATTATGAATGATGTTGTTTTGCCATTTGAGACTTCGCATCACCCAGTAGAAACTGTGCAACTTAAAACTTTTAAAAAGAAATATGATGAGTTAGATGATTTTACTATGATGTTTACCGATTTGATTAACACTATTTTTTCCAGTAGTATGTCTAAAATTTTCATTGAACATCAAAAAATTGAAGATTCCGAAGTAAGGGGTGAAAAATTAAATGAATCAGTGAAAAATTTATTAAAGCAAGAAGTTCATAATTTTGATGAATTTTACGAATCCATCATTAAAAATGTTATCACATATGTTGCAACAGTAATGCAGCATGAGGTTCCGTCCAAGCGTAATATGGAACGTCAGTTGAAAAATTTTGTTTTCCGATATGGACTTTCATACTTTTGAAAAAGCCGGCAATTGCCGGCTTTTTCATTCTTCTGGGTGAATTTTAGACAAAAACGGGTCTATAATTACTAATTGATAACTTCCACCAGCAAATCTAAACATAAAATTATTGAAATGTAGGTCGATATTGAAATTATCTTTATTAGATGCCAAGATTTGACAGGCATTTTTCAAATGTTCATCGACGATACCATCAAATTTATTACTTTGTATTGCATGTTCTAAAGTAGCTGCTGCCTGGATCTTCGTCTTTTTAGCCCCAAATAATCTTTCAAATAGTGAATCTAAAATTTCTTTTGGTATTTTATTTGTTGGAATAAGTTTTTCCATCTTATAATGTGGGAGATAGTGTTCGCCACCTTTTTTCACAACAACATCATGGATTTTGGGGAACGCTGGATTGTCTTGATGCTGAATTGCGATAGTGATGAAATGGTGGAACCCATCATCGCCTAGCTCATCTTCAGTTTCTGGGGTGTGTGGCTGCTTCGTGACTTCTTGTGAATCTGGTTTAGATGATACAAATCCAAACGCACCAGATGGTTTCTTTGGAGCTTTTGTTGTCCCACCAGACATGTCGAAATCATTTTGTGTTTGGATTCTATTATAAGAATTAGTGGCAGCAACATCTAAATTAAATTTGCCGGATTTAATTTCTTTAAATCTAATGTTTTCCAGAATACTTTTAATCTTCATTTTTAAATAGGAATTTAGAGTATTTAAGATTTTCCGGCACGCGGGGCTAGACAGACCTAGCCAGTTCCGGTATTCTTAGGACACCATCAATAGGATAGGAGACAGAAATGCAAATTTTGGACGAGTTTAGATTCCCCACAACTGCCATTTTCAACAACATCCGAGAATTAGAAAATTTGTGCAAATACTTGGAACAATTTAATTTTGAAGTATATCACGAAAGTAAAATTTCTTTCCCATTTAAGGGTTTCGTAACTTATGATTTTGTTAATAGACTGGTAATAATCAAATGATGTGGATTTTTTGTTGGTTCGTTCTTTCATACTTGTGGATTTACAATAGAACAGACGTTAGCTATTTTGGATATTCTAAAATTGTTAAAATTTTGTATTTTTTAGTTGATCTAATTGTATTAATTCCTGCTTTATTTTTGATTTCAGTAAAACTTTTGATTGATGCCTTACTAAAATGATTAAGCCACCTTTTGGTGGCTTTTCTTTTTAAATAAGGAAAACAATTCTAAACATGCAATTCCTAAACTCTTTAAATGAAGCCCGTAAAAATCCTGCATTAAATGCTAAGGCTAATTTACTACAAGAATTGATTTCTATCAAATCAACGCTAGACAAGATTCCAGGCTCTGGTGTCACCAACGGATTTGTGACCTTTTCCCCAATTGAGAAAGTTGGGGTAAATCCTAAATTTGGACACACTAATGTATTCGGTATTTATTTTTATGATATTGATTATGTTATCGAACAATTATCTAAAACCCGGGATGGTCGCCCCATCAACTCTAAAATACCTTATGGTAAATCGTTCCCAATTATTAATGTAGTTTCTTGCAAATACCCAGAAAAACTATTCATGGTTGAAAACTTGAATGATAATTTTTTTGAAACATTTATTGAGCATTGTAAACATATTGCAAAAACTAAAAGTCTACATGAGCGAGACCTTCGCGCAATTGATGCGTTAATTGAAAACTTAACATACATTCAGGGGGATGTAAAGAAGTTTAGATTAATTATGGATAGTTATGATGGCGTTTCTCCACTCATTCAAATGGCGGTATTCAAAAGTATGAAAATTTGTGGAATTGTTGATACCGGCAAATCACTAATTCATGTTGGCGAACCGCGTCAATCTGTAATTTTTAATTCTTCGGATTTAGTTTTTATAAAGTCTTTTAACAATAAAACCACAATGGTTGCGGACCAAAGTTCACATCTAAATGCGCATTTCAAACCAGGAGCGCCTAATAAGATTGGTGATGGGGTAAATGTTAATAAGAAAAGTGGTCAATTTACAAATCCAATTGAGTTTATAAGTTTTTCTCCAGTTGGTTCTACGTCAAGAGAATTTTATTCTATTTTGCAATACAAATATGAGGCTGCGAAAAATAGAAATGAAACTTTACTTCCATTTTTCGACCGTTCATTAGACCCAATGCGTCGTTTTGACGTTTATTTTACTTCAGTTCAATACTTTACTGATTTGAAGCGGTCTTTAATAAAATATAAAAGAATGGTTGCTGAGTTTTCTAACAATAAGCCAGATGTTGGTGATTTGGACATGTTTTTCATGTTAGTTGATAATTGTATCAATAATTTGGAAAAAATAAGACATACTTCGTTAGAGATGTTAACCACATTAAAATCTAAAGAATTTATTACTGCTCTGGAGCGTGAAGATGAAGATGAAATTTTTCGGTTATTGGACAAATTTTCAGAGTTCTTCAATGAAATGGGTAGTATTAGTGTGCCACCGAAAAAAACTGCAAAATTTTTAGCTGGCAGAGCACTAAGTTATTTTGAACATCACGAAAAAGATGTTAATAAAACTATAGTTTCGATTATTAGTGGCATGGGTATGAATTTGAATCTGACTGTTTCGACCAGTTGACCTTTACTGCCGGGTATGGTATCCTTGAGTCTCCTAAACTTCGATTAGAGGATTCCCAATGCAAGATAAGTTTTATAAATTTACTACTGATGATGGTTTCACTTTTTCAGTAGTTGAAATTCCGAATTCAGGAATGTTTCAATATGAATTGGCAACTGATACAGGTGCTGACATCGAACAAACATTCCTGAATAAGACTGGTAGGTGGGTTTTTGGTATTTCACACCTTATCGAGCATCTAAGTTTTAAAAATACACAAGATTATGATACGGAAACGCTAATGCATCTTCTAAAGACTGAAGGTGCATACAATGCATACACTGACTTTGATCGTATTGTGTATTACTACAACACCATTTCTAGAAAATTCAAAACTGCTATTACATTGACTTTGAATGTTGGTCTGAATACATTACAACGAATACCAGATCATGAATTCACTTCTGAAAAATCGGTAGTTGCTAATGAAATTCGTAGATATCATGATGATTCTCAGACAATTTTTAGTTTTAACGCCACCCCAACTGCAATTGGTCGAAATGTTAATGATAACATTCTGGGTGATGCTGATTTACTAGAAAATTTTACATTAGTTGATTGTGTTGATGTTAAATGTTCATTTTTGAAATTAGCAAATGTTGTCCATCGCATTTCATTCGACCCGGAAGAAATTTCACTTGATGAAATTACGGATTTTGTGAAGTCTGAATACCTTCGTCTATCTCACAACATCCCGGATTCATTAGTTCAAATATCACGTCAGGAGTATGATGCTGGGGCAATTAAAAAGTTTACTTCAATTGATGGTTCACATGTAAAATTGGAATCCAATTCAGAACAATCTCTGATACAAATTTTTATGGCATGTGAACCTAAAACTTTTTTACTACCGACAAGTATGGCACAAATGTATGTTGGACACATGGGTTCTACATCATTGAATGAATTAATTCGAGAAAAACATGGATTGACATATGGCATTTCTTTCTACCACCAAGTAATTGGTAAACAACATGCCTTTGTATTTTCTGCAGATGTTCCTAAAGATAAGTTTGATCTAACTATGAGTTTGTTTGAAGAAGCCATTATTTCAAGTGTTGAAAGTTTTGGCGACTTGCAATTTCAAGAACTTGAACTACAGTATGAGCTACAGCTAATGAACGCGAACATGAATCGTAAGACGGCATTAAGTTCACATAGAACATGTGAACTTAACCCGGAATGGATTAAGTATGAAGAAGACTATAAAAAGAGTATTTCTTCTGCCAGAAAGAAAATTCATGAAGATTATTTCACGAAGGAAAAGATTCAAGAAGTTATGGACGAAATGAAAGAATGTATTAAAAATAAGAAATACATCGTAATTAAGTCTTAAATTAAAGCCGACTAAAAGTCGGCTTTTTTTCGTCAATTTAATTTAAAAATGATATGTTTTCAGTGAAATTGGATGAAAAGTCCGTCAAGTGGTATCATGAGACCTTCTACCAATTAAAATGGCCCAAACACGCCATTTTGGGCCTCAAAATGGATTTTGACAGCGTGGTTAAGGGCCAGATTAAGATTTACATGAAGGTGTGGTCCATCTCCAAAAACAGTATGAACTCGATGGAACATGACCATGCTAGGTGGATACTAAAATTTGACTTCGTGGCACCGACGTGGTAGACTACTTAATTTATTTTTACCACCAAATTGAAAGATTCATCATCTGTCCTTCCCTGCCACCTTAGTATGACGAATTTCCGGACAGGTATTTGGGAACCCATCCTCCATTTTTCTTTTAGAAACAACCACCAGAACAGCATAAGGTGGCAGGGAAGAGGCCCTACTACGAGTAGGGCCAAAAATAGACCAGTTTTCGTCAATTTCCTTGACAGCACGGATAACCTCGTGGTATTATATAAATTTATTTTTACTTTTAATCACCGAATGCCAAGGTTGTAGGCTTGACGTAGCCCATGGAACCTGCCACAATGGACACTGTTCCTCAACACACGGAGTTTTGACATGAAGACCAAAGACAGTTCTATTTTTATTTTTGCCGGCGCTGGTATTTCTCAGGAATCTGGTCTTTCAACTTTTCGAGATAATGGTGGTCTTTGGGAAAAGTATGATGTCATGAAGATTTGTAATTTCACAAAATTTCTTAATGACATCAATTCTGATGATGGTGGACGTGAAGATATGTTCGAGTTTTATAACATGAGAAAACATGAAATCTTTAAGGCGCGACCGAATGATGCACATTTCAAGATTGCTGAATGGCAATATAAGTATGGTGAGGACCGAGTACATGTTGTCACGTCGAATATTGATGATCTGTTTGAGAAGGCGGGCGTTAAAAATGTAACACATGTCCATGGTGAAACTTCGCACATGATGTGCGCTGCGTGCGATCACCGTTGGTTTATTGGTGACGATGACTTTGACCCGAATGCAGAATGTCCAGAATGCGGGTCTTGTGTAACAAAACCGAATGTAGTGTTTTTCGGTGAGGGGGCTCCTGAATATCGAACTATGGCCGACCGTTTTTCGCCAGAACGACGTAAAGACAGTGATCTATTGTTTTACGTTGGCAGTAGTATGAGTGTTGTCCCTCCAAATCGGGTGTTTTATTCCATGTATGGTAAAAACCCAGGTTTTAAGATTTTGGTTGATTTGAACGCACATGAACTTAGTCAACAGGTTCCAATGTTTGATTTCGTAATTGAAGACACCGCAGTTAATGCATTTAATGGTTTTAAATTTTAAAGGATAGTAACATGAACGCAAAAAAGGCAAAACAAATTCGTCGAATGGCAAGAATGCTGGCTGAACAAACTGAACGACAAGACCCCAGCGTCTATAATCAGGAACCACAGGTCGTTGACAAAAATGGTGCGGTTGTTAATACTATTGCGTCAGTTCGCGGGGTTTATCAGTATCTGAAAAACCCAAATAAGTTTTCTAAACGATACCCAGAGAGTTAATTTATGGAATCAGCAATTGTTTTAAATCCGACAGTTTTTTGGACTAAGCGCACTACCGCCGAGATGTTCAAGAAAAAAGAAGAATTAATAAAATTGCTGGCATTTTATCATTCCGCAGCATCAAAAAGATTGAAGCAATATGGGGTGGGGGAATTTGAAATTTCCCTACTTTCTTTGAGGAAATTAGTTAGGGATTATCAACCGGCGTTCGATTTCTTTTTTGAAGTAGTCAAGAAGGGATATCGTTATTCTGCTGATGACAAACAGTTGACTACTGTAATTCCTAAGATGGTTTCATACATCATAGATAGTTCCTACAATTATGTTCCACCAGAACGCCCGGATGGAACATTTTCTAAAGTTTATGTTCTGTGGGATGATACGTTAGTAAATGATGTTATTAAAACGGGTCTATTACATCTAGTTCCGAAAATTCAATTCTTGCAATCTGGACCTGGGGAATTTAATTTTATTTTCAAACCATGTGGCGATCTTGAGCTTAGGGATACGTCAATTTGGCCCATTGAAGGAATCGAGACTTGGCCGGCTTGGGTTAGATCGAGACTGTTCGGTTCTGGGGTGGACATTAAATCTGCTTACATTCAGTTCGTGATTGAAAACATTTCAGAACATTATAAGACACGATCCAGAAATCTATTTGATAAAATTTTCATACTGTGGGAACGTCCAGACGAAATCAGAAATAAAGTTGCTAAAATTCTAAACATTGATGCAAATCTGTATAAAAAAGAAATTAAAAAACTTTTGATGGCAGTTGCGATGGGTTCTAAAGTAAGCCCGACTTTAGTTTTTAATGACGTTAGTTTTTCACGATGTTCCACAATTATAAACAAACTACAACCAGGAATTTCTGAACAACAAGCATTAGAAATTTCAAATTTATTAACTCCCATAGGAACACAATTCAAACTTGCAAAAAATACAGTTGAGACATCAATGGATAAGTATTTTATATGGGAGCGAGAAAGACGATATGTCATTTGGGAACTTGTGGATCGGCATGGAATTATGATGCATGACGGCATAGACGGAATTCCGGAAAAATACATAGATGAAATCTGCAACATGGATCTCGGATTTGAAATAAGTAGGAGCTAAAATGGCAACACATTTTCACATTTTTAAACTAGAAGAAGATCATAAGTTGAAAATTATGATCGATATTGAAATTTTCGGAAAAACACTCTCGGTTCATAAAAAATTTGATAGGGCGACAAAGCCGGAATTAAAAGTTTATGGATGCTCAATCGTTCATGATAAACTAATTGTTCAACTTGGTAATGAGATTACTGCCAAGATGTTTGTTCTGCCTTGGAGAACGGAAGTCGATTATCAAGTGAAATTTATGGGGCGAGACGGGCGAATGGTTACTATTCGGGACGAAGATGTCCTCAAAGATGGCAGTCTTGCCCAACGCATCCTTGCGGAAAATCTGTATCTTTTTAAGCACTTGACCAGCGAGGATGGTCGGGATAAAATAGAACTCAGATACATTACGTTTGAACTGGCAACAGCGGTGGGCGCAAAAATGTTTCGCTGGCTGCGTAGGATTAGGACACCAAGATACTTTAATGTTGTACTAATCCAAAAATTTGTTAACGGTGAACTTGTCGAAGATGGTTATCATATTTTGAATGAGCCCGTCGAACACAAAATAGAAAAAATATATTAAAGAACAAAAATTGAAGAATAACTCTAAGGAGATACAATGATTGATAATTTTACAGACTGGGCATCAAATAATGAAAAGGTGGTAGCTGCAGGCGACGTGTTCATGAATAGGCTGAACTCAGAACAGAAGAGAATCCTCGCCGAAGTTTATTCGGATTTTACTCATTTCATGAATGCTCCGGTTGCACTTGTTGATGGAACAGTCGTGACCGCTTCATCTTTTAAGATCGCGCCCGAACATTTTCATCAAGTGCTAAAGGATCTACGCGCACAAAACTTCGCACCGTACCTGATTTTCAATGGTGTTGAAATTGCAGGTTCTCCTGCATCTGTGGTCATTCGTGGCGCACAGGTTACTTCAATTCAATAAAAATGCAGAATACTATAGGAATCACACACTCATTTGAAGAATGGGTGAAATCTCAATCTGGTATAATTCCGCCTTATGGGTGTTCTGAACTTGATGATGGGTGGCGTAAGAAACAAATTTTATATTACCTCCGAAAATGTCCAAGGTTCATGGTGAACCCGGTGGCGGTGATAGGTGATGAAATACTTTCTATCAAGAACATAGAGATTTCTTCGATTATCGAATCTTTGGAGTATTTTATGCAGCGGGGACTGATTCCATATGCTTTATTCAAGACGGAAACGGGTTCAGTGATGCTACAAGCCACTTTTAGTAGTGCAAATCACTATGGTGATGTGTAAATTTAAATTGATAAAAAATTGGTGGTGAAATTCCACTCAGAAATTAAGGGGATGAAATGGGAAGTTTTAATACCGCATGTTTTGCTACCAGACAAACTATTACTCCTGGGGATGAAGTAGTTCTAATCCCGATATCTCAAAACACCAGTGGTAAACCCATCAATATTTTTCAATCTGATGGTAAAAAGTTGCAAGTTTTTGGATGTTTTGACACTACCTGCTATCCAACGGCATTTTGGGATTATTATGGTCTGTTTCTGACTGGAGTATATGATGACTATGGTAGATTTGAAATAAACAGAGAACCAGAAAATATAAAACGCTTAAAAAGTCTACTGATTTCACTAAAAACAGATTTATTTCAGACAGAACTTGGGGAAAATGAATATCACGATTTGGCGGTGCGAACCCCTGAAGTGAGCGAAGATACACTAGAAGATAAAGTCATTAATGAGTGGGAAGAACTGTACAATGGTATTTTTCAAGGTCGAACTTTTATTAAAAAGTTCTTCGGACAGCCGGCGCAGTTTTCATTGGCTGTTATGTTAAAAATAACATACGATGAACTCATCAAAATGATGAAAAATCAGAAACTTTATTCAGGGGCAAAATGTTCTGTTGATGGGTTGGCAATAGAAACTTTTCAATCTCAGAACAGATGCATGGGTTCATTTAAAGGTCTTGAAGATCCAGTTAGCGAACTGGTTAATTTTTTTGCGCGGTCGATTAAATCTACACCACGCCGAATCATTGGTGGTATAAGTTGTTTCGGCCTTGAGGACTTAGACGAATCACCAATTTCCGATGAACATTTGTATGAATTGCAAACCGCATACCATGAATTCATTAATTCTAATCAAAAAAATGCACAAATCATGGTGCCAATAATTAAGAAAATTATTGGCTGGCAGTTGGAAAATTTTATAGCTCATATGGCCCTGGCCGAATTGGAAATTAGGATTGAACCAAATTATTACGTTGGACAAGATTACGATAACTCCATCGGTAGGAAATTTAAAAAATTGGTTTCTGCAGTTTCAAATGCACACTCCAAAGCGTTAAAGGAACGTTATGAATAATTTTGAAGACGCGATTGAACAAGCGTATTGGGAATTTGATTCTACTAAAAATTCCGGGATGAGTGAACGCGATCGATTTAAGTGGGCAGTACGAAACAATGTTGATCGCCAGCCTGAGAAAAAAATGTATCAAGTTGTTCGTGTTTTCGCATCATATTCAGGATGTGAAGGCTGGTCAACCTCTGAACGTTTAATCGCAACTATTACCACAGATAAAAATGTAAACAACAAACAAGTTAGAGATGAAATTGTAACAGCTCTTGGTTATGGGAGCGAATTAGAATATTCTCCAATTTTTAGAATATCATTCGAGTTTTCACTAATAAATCCACAAATTTTTTAAAGGAAAAACATGCAACATATTTGTTATGTCTCGCGAGACAATGGTGATGGTTCAGCGTCAGTTCTGTTTTTTAAGAACATTTCACTTGCTGAAAAGCTCGTTAGTGATGATGATTTTGTTGATGAGTTCTATGGGAATGAAGGCGAGGTTTCAGTTCTAACGTTTCCAGATGTCGTGAATCTGGAGGATTGTGGATTTACATTTGCTGATGATGATTATATCAACATTTGACAGATTGGGGTAAAATGATGGGATACTGTACTGATTTTACAATTTCATGGGATGATAAAACACTAGAAAATGTCGAGCTATATTCCGAAATAGTCGAAAATGGTGATACCATTTACTCAGTTAAATGGTATGAACATGATGCCGACATGCAGGAACTATCTAAACAACACCCTAATGTTCATTTTACACTAACTGGATGTGGTGAAGAAGCTCCAGATTTTTGGAAGAGATGCTATTTTAATGGTAAAGTTACTAATAATAAACATGGCGAGGTTATTTTGGTATCTAAAAACTTTACGGTTTGGAATTTTAAGCAAAGATTTAAAGCACAACTAATTTCCAATCCAATGATACCCCCAGAAGATGTTCTAACTATGGTTTTTGATGAATTTGGTATTGAGGAATGGCTATGAAGAAAAACATTTATCAATCATGTAAAAGCTTTAAGTTGATGGATTCAAGTCAAGATTATATTTCACTAGAGCAATTAAATCATGTCGTTTCAAATATCATTGAAACATTTAAAGATTGCGAAAATGAAGTTCGAATTTCTTGGTGCGAATCAGAGTGGAGTGGAAAAGTTGAATTCATCGTTAGTGAATTTCGTATGGAAACTGATGCAGAGTATCAAGCCCGAATTGAAAAAGAACAGCAACTTAAACTTAATCAACTCAGACAACTGCTAGAAATTGTAAATGATTTGGATTATGAATCCGCAGTTGAAGCTAATAGAATCATATCTGATCGAATGATGGAATTTAATAACGCATCCTGATAGGAACTTGAAATGTCAAATAATATGAAAAAGCACTTTTTTGAATTCTCTAATGAAGACGTTAATGGTGGGGAATCATTTTTTCTTACTACTGACGCTAATGGGACGCAAGAACTGACTTTGCAGTCATATCTTAACTCTGCAACATTCACTCTTGGAACCATGCCGTTCAACCCCCAAAAGCTTCGACAACTAGCCGATGAACTGGAAGAGTTTCTTAAGGAAAACCAATGAATGAAAAAATTAAAAATCTGTTTGACCGGATTTTAGTTGAAGCGAAAACGTCGCCAATGCATCGCGAGGGATTAGTGATGTACGAAATGGCGTATAACGAACTAGAAGCACAAAATAAACTTGTAAAATTTGACATGCCAGATCCACAGACGATTATTGATGATTTCATCAATAAGGTAAATGGTCCATGCCTTATTCCTAAAGAACGACTTGAAAGTATTCTTGAAGAAAAGAAGAAGCGTGGTGTCATCAGCTATTCTTTTGAATTCTGCCCATTCGCTAGAATGATTGACGAATATTATGGGATTGAATACAGGAATTTCTTTAATAAATGCCGTTTTGACGTTATGGCAAATTCTGAAATGCTTATTAATTTTCTCGGCTTCACTAAAGAAGAATTCGATACAGCTTGTCGTGCGTCTCCGTTTAAAAGTGTTTTGGCTGCAAAACTGCGTCTAATTTCCGAAATTAATGATGAAAAAGAGTGGGCATTTTTTGATTTCTGGCATAAACTAATGGATGGCGATTTTGCAGAAATTTCTAATGGGTGTACTGCAAGCTTGTGTTTCAACAAAGCCACATCGGAACTTATCACTAAACATGATACTGATGAACTGGTAGCAGCATACACTTCAATTTTCTTCAAAGAAGCCGCCCAATTTGACTTCTTCAATAACGAAGAAATTTACGCTATTGATTTCCAAATTTCATGGTGAATTATGAAAATTATGAAATTGTTAGAAATGCCATATGAAATTTTAGGGTCGATGCCAAAAAATGACAAAGAAAAAGAAGAGTTGTCTAAATCAACTACACTTTCTGATTTTTCATTAGGTAGAGAATACATTAAAATTGGAGCAACACTTCCAGCACATCAGGACTGGGGATTAGTTACATTTTATTTGGGCAAAAATGCACAGTTCTTAATCGGAACTATTAAAGTTTTGGTTAAAATCACTAATACAAAACAAGAAGTTCGTAATAAAGTTATTTTTAGTTTAAACTTTAAATCACATACTACGTTAGAATGCAACATACCCCAATTTGAAAATAGAGAAATTCTCCAAGTTAATCGGGTTAGAACACATGATGATGCAAGAGGACTAGGTATCGCAGTTGCTGCATATGTCAACCTTGCTAAACGCGGCTTCATAGTGCTATCCGATAATACCCAATTCACCGATGGTAAAATGTTGTGGAAATCAATAATCAATGAAGCAGAATTAAAAAACTATAAAATTTCCATCATTAACGTTGAAAAAGGTGTGGTTGGAACGTTTCAAGATGTAGATGAAGATGAAATTTGGACCGTTGATGAGGACTACTCAGGTGAGAGAATGCTACTGGCACTACACACTTTGTAAATACTCGTCACCGCCAATAAAAAGCTTGACACCGAGCCCACTATAGGATAAAATTTAATGAATTGATGATTTCTACGGGCGTCTAATTTCAAGATGTTTGTATCAATTAATACCACAGTAGATTTAATCGTAAGTTTAAACCACACAGACCCGCAAAAGTAAAAATGCAGTTTGAAACAATTTTGGACTTATTCGGATTGGCCCGAACCGTTGATAGCGTAGATTCATTCTACAAGATGTTAATACCACAACTCTTTGAAAGTTTAAATACCACCGCCAACTTAAGTTGGAAAAAAGTTAATGGTAGATTTCAAGATTCTTTTGAACTAGATGGCATGCAGTATGTTATGTATGTTGAAGAATTGATAATTGCCAAGAAAATAGAACTTGGGATTCCAACAGACATAAGATGTATCAATTTGGGATTCTCCCTTTTGGATGATGGAGTAGAATTAGAAACACTCCAAAATCACCTCGCAACATCATCAATTAAAGTATTTTCCATAGTGGTGAATGGGTTCAAACAAATACTACCAATCATCATTGATAGAGTTAAACCAGATGTATTCATGTTGGCAGTATCAGCAAATGAGTTAGGACGCTTAAACTTGTATTCAAGATTCCTAAAAAATCTAAAATTCCAAGAATATGATTTTAATTTGACCGCCACCGATGCCACCGGAAATAAAATTTTAATAAAAACTAAAATTCCCGTAGAACGTCAATCTGAAATCAAAAACGGTCTGAAAAACATTAATATCTTGAAAAATTTATGACTACTTCGTTATTAAAATTTAAAACCGAAACTGGTCTGGAAAACCAAAATGGTAATTTGATCATCAGACAACATTTTAATATTTTCAACACGGGCCAAGTTAGTTATTTCGACAATGTTGTAAAACGTGGCGATTTGTATGAAATATGGGTTCATAACGAACTTGTTATTGTTGAAATTACCGAACGCACATTTTCTATAATACAACAACCACTTGATGTTGAATCATTCATCAAGAATGATTCTGGTCAACTTTGTCAACTGGTGTGCGAATGTATCGACTTTAACAAAATAGAACTGCATCCAGACGCCTCAGAAGAATGTAAATACATTTTTCAAGCAAATGAGAAACAAAAAAGCTTTGTGGCTCATATGCAGAAGTAGAGCACTGGGGGGGGGTCTTAACTGATCCCAATTTATCCGTAAATTTTTATAAGAAATTATCGAATACCATAAAAACAGTCAGTAGCTAACCGACTAACAGCAACAAATAAAACGCTTGACACGACAGAAAAATTGCTGTAAAATACTTAAATCGTGAAAAAGTAAGTTTACAACATTGTAAATAAAATACCTTACAAGTAAAAGCGAATCTTTCTATAAAGTAGAAAATGCAACTTGCAAGTTGAACGCGGCTCGCAAAAGCCGTCTAAAGAAAAATACTTGCACTGATGGGGAGTAGCTCAATTGGTAGAGCATCGCACTTTGACTGCGGTTGTTGCTGGTTCGAATCCAGTCTCCCTTGCCAAATTTCGGATTCTTAGCTCAGTTGGTAGAACTGCGCCCTTACAAGGCGTAGGTCACAGGTTCAAGCCCTGTAGGATCCACCAAAACACTTGACAAGAAGCGAAAACCTTGTCATAATAACTAAATGGGCTGTGATTGAGCTGAATAATCTATCATCTAATAAAAATTTGCTGATTAAATGGAAACATACTACATAGTTTATAAAATAACAAATAATGTTAACGGTAAAATTTACATAGGTAGTCACAAAACTTCAAAATTAGATGACCAATACATGGGTAGTGGAGTTCAAATACGAAATGCCATCAAGAAGTATGGACTGGAACAGTTTTCTAAACAAATTTTGTTTATATATGACAATGCAGAAGAAATGTTACTAATGGAATCAAAATTAGTAAATGAAAAATTTGTATCAGATCCAAACACTTATAATATTAAAATTGGTGGATTGGGTGGGTGGGACCATATTAACACCGACCGAAACTCATCAGAGTTTCAATTATTAAAATTAAAAAAGTCCGAATCATTAAAACAAATGTGGGAAAATGGGAAGTATTTGAATAGAAAAAAGCGAATTCATCCGACAGCGTGCAAAACTTCTTTTAGCGGAAAAAAACACACAGAAGCAGCCAAGAAAAAAATTGGTATAAAAAATGCACAAAATCGTGGCTCTAAAAATTCCCAGTATGGAACTTGTTGGGTATATTGCCAATGGTTAAATAAATCTATTAAGATCAAATCTGAGCTATTGCCTCTATACTTAGAGCAGGGATGGATAAAAGGCAGAAAACTATTTAATTGACATAATTTGGGCTGGGCGCATGGGGCGCGAAGAGCATTTGCAATGCTTTGCTTGGGGATCGTTACCCCATCGGTCCACCAAAATGCTTGACAACTTGATGATACGGTGATAAACTTATCATCAAGTTAAAACATCGGAGTGTAGCACAGTCAGGGAGTGCGCTCGCTTTGGGAGCGAGAGGTCGCAGATTCGAATTCTGCCACTCCGACCAGAATTCGCGGGGTTAACTCAGTGGTAGAGTCACTGCCTTCCAAGCAGTTGGTCATCTGTTCTAATCCGATACCCCGCTCCAAAATGCTTGACAAGCAACAACCAACGTGTTAAAATGCTGTCAAGTAAAGATTAAGATACATGAATTATGAAAAAATTTATAATTCTCTGGTACAGCACAGAAAGTTAACACCACCCCATGGATATTGTGAAAACCATCATATTTTACCAAAAAGTTTGGGTGGCTCAGATAGTCCAGAAAATTTAGTTAAGTTGACAGCTAGAGAGCATTTTATTGCGCATTTGCTATTAGCTAAAATACATAAATATGGGCCGGCTCATTTTAAAATGGTAAAAGCCATTAAAATGATGTTAAGTTCCAGTCCGACCCATGAAAGATATACGCCAGCAAGAACGTATGAGTTTATACGAAAAGATTTTGCGATAGCGCAATCAATTTGTCAATCAGGGGTAAAAAACTCGCAGTTTGGAACTGTATGGATGAACCACATTTTGATTGGGCCGAAACGAGTTAAATCGGAATTAGTTCCAGACCTAATTGAACAAGGTTGGTTTCTTGGTAAGACTTTAAAAACTTGCAAAGTATTGCTGACAAAAGAACAAATTATAGAGCGAAACAGAGAAAAACTAAAAACAAAATATCCATTTTTGGATGAATGGTATAAACTATATTCGGAAGTTGGATTTCAAGAGTTTGTGAAACAGACCGGGTATAAATACTCCAAACCAAATTTGGTTAATTTGTTTTCGCGTAATGTTAAAAGTTTCAAACCGCAAAATGGTAAGAAACGAGGTAATTAATTTTTATTCCGTCCGGGCTGGCTTGGTGAAGGCTCCCGACTGTTAATCGGAGGAATGCGTAAGCATGCGAGGATCGTAACCTCGGGACGGAGCCAATTAAAAGAATTTAAAAACATTTGCGGCTGAGTATGGTTGGTAGTACGGTGGCCTCATAAGCCACAGGGCCGGTTCGAATCCGTGAGCACGCAACAAAAATAATTACTGGGTGTATTGTCAGTCAGGTCAGACGGCCGGCCTTGGAAGCTGGAGGTCGTAGGTTCAAATCCTACCACCCAGACACAAATCAAAAAATGGGCTGTTGGTATAGTTGGTAACATAGTAGCTTTGCAAGCTTCAGTCCCCGGTTCGAACCCGGGACGGTCCACCAAAAAATTTTTAATAATTGCCTGGGTGCGTAGAGAGGTTATACGTCTCCCTTACAAGGAGAGCGATACTGGTTCGAGTCCAGTCCCAGGTACCAAAATTAATTGCTGAATTAGCTCAATCGGGAGAGCGGTTCTCTCATAAGGAACAGGTAGTCGGATCGTAACCGACATTCAGCACCAATAAAATAAGGATGAGATGCTCTAATGGTAGGGCAGCGGGCTGTAACCCCGTGGCTTCGGCAAGTAGGTTCGATTCCTACCTCATCCACCAGATTTGAGTGCATGGCCGAATGATTAAGGCGCTTGTCTGCAAAACAAGATTTTTTCGAGTTTGATTCTCGATGTACTCTCCAAAATTAAAATGCCCGGTAGACCGAATGGGGAGGTATCGTCTTGATAAGGCGACTGTAGATGGATCGAAACCATCACCGGGTACCAAGAATTAGTCCCTATAGATTAATTGGTTAGATCAATGGAACTTCACTCCATAGACCTCGGTTCGAATCCGGGTAGGGACGCCAATTTAAATTTGCTCCGTTAGCTCAATCGGGAGAGCACTTGCCTGTCACGCAAGAGGTAGTGGGATCGAAACCCATACGGGGCGCCAAAAAAGATTTGTCTCTTTAGCTCAGTTGGAATTAGAGCATTCGGCTACGAACCGAAAGGTCGGAGGTTCAAGTCCTTCAAGAGATGCGCGGATGTGGTAGTGGTGGTTCATACGCTAGTTTGAAAAGCTAGATATCCAGGATCGTAACCTGGCGTCCGCACCAAATTTGGAAGACAAACCAAAAAGGTTTTGGGGCTCCCTGCTAAGGAGTACGTCCCTGAAAGGGGATTCGGATCGTTACCGATGGCTTCCGCCAATTTTCAGCGGTGTTAGTAGTGTAATGATTGCACGACTGTCTGTGAAACAGTAAGAGAGGGTTTGATTCCCCCTTTCACCCCAAAATTACTATGAGTGGTATTTTGTATGATGAACTGTAATAATGCAGATGAGTTTCTTAGTAAGTTTTGGGCTGGCGAAGTCCCAATACCAGTTGAGAAATTATGCTCACTAGCCGGAATTACAATAAAACATTCGACATCTGTAGAGTTATCCAGTGTTGATGTTGAAAACAAAATAATCACTGTTAATAAGATAAACTCACAAGAACGTATTCGTTTTTGTATAGCGCATGGTATTGGGCATATTGTACTTGGTCATAAAAGCCATACAGAAGAAATAAAAAATTTTTCTAGTCTAGGTTTTGATGAACAGTCCATGGCGAATAAATTTGCAATAGATTTATTAGTGCCACCAAAAGTTTTAAAATATTGCGTAGGCAATGGTTTAGTTAAGCTTGAATTGTTGTGTTCAAAATTTTTAGTTTCTGAAGCATTGATGGCCGCGCAATTAAAAAGTGTTTTTAAAATACTTCGGTAGCTCAATTGGCAGAGCAGCGGATTCCAAATCCGCAGGTTGAGGGTTCGAGACCTTCCCGGGGTGCCATAATTTGCGATAGTGGTGGAATGGAATACACGATAGTCTTAGAAGCTATTGCCCTTGAGGATTGAGAGTTCGAATCTCTCCTGTCGCACCAAAATTATTTAAATGCTGATGTAGCTCAGTTGATAGAGCACTCCCTTGGTACGGGAGAGGTCGCGAGTTTGAATCCCGCCATCAGCACCACAACAAAAAGTAATTAAAAATTCGCAGATAATCTGCGATCATCCGGGGTGACATTTTATGTGCCCTATTTTATCCTATTTGCGAGGCGAAACCCCCGGCATTCATGCCGGGGATGAAACGAGCTTGGCAAATTCGTAAAAATATCATATAATGGCCCTTCT